>Ga0214921_10000079_pt1 | contig 174352 bp, 170 predicted proteins | sample LL1505_MetaG_FD_177992 | JGI IMG/M metagenome (GOLD analysis project Ga0214921, IMG submission 177992) | Freshwater microbial communities from Lake Lanier, Atlanta, Georgia, United States - LL-1505 | ecosystem: Environmental > Aquatic > Freshwater > Lake | place: USA: Georgia | collected... | reverse complement strand
TGATGTTATCACTCAGTACGGAGCGGACACTCTGCGGACGTACCTCATGTTTATGGGGCCCCTTGAGGCTTCACGCCCATGGGACTTTAAGGCGATAACCGGCAATCACCGATTCCTCAAGCGAGCGTTCGGGTTTGTAACAGGTAGTGGCGATAGTGGGATGCGGGAAACAGTTGGCGTTGACGCGGAGGCCGTCGAGGTCAAACGAGCGATCCACAAGGTCGTTAAAAAAGTTGGAGAGGATATCGATGCCCTTCACTTCAACACCCCGATCTCTACGATGATGGAGTTCCTCAACACCGTTGGGGATAAGACCGTATCTCGGGAGACCCTTGAGAAGTTCGTGCTCGTGCTCGCCCCGTTCGCTCCCCACCTCTCTGAGGAGTTGTGGGAGCGGCTCGGTCATGCGAGCGCGGTGAGCCTCGCTCCTTGGCCATCCTTTGACCCAGCGCTTGTGCAGGATGATGTCGTGACCGTTGTAATCCAGATCGGCGGCAAGAAGCGCGCTACGATCGAGGTGGCCCCTTCTATCGGTGATGAGGATCTTAAAGCCAAGGTGATTGAGGCGATGGCTCCTACTCAGTACAAAGTTACCCATGATGACCGTTTTATCACGGTCTTTAACACGGGCACCAAGATTCCCCGGCTGGTAAACGTGCTCCCAAAGGGATAGGGGCTTAGAGCTGAGCGGGATTAATCGGCGTTGGAGGTGTTAGGGCGTAGACCTCAAGGAGCTTAAGGAGGTTCTGCAGCTGAATGCTCTCCTTGACCTCATCCATCGAAACGGTCGAGTCGAATTGAATGCCCTCGTCGGTGATCGCGATAGAGAGGTACGACTCCCCCTCCCTCTGTCTCTTTACCGATGGGAGCCCAAATACCTTGGACTCACTAATCAGTTGTAAAACTCGAGCGGTTTGAGATCGCTCAGTTGCGTCCGCTAATGAGTGAGCGGGGAAGCTCCACGGAGAGTGAGAGCTACTGGCGAGGGGTCCAGAGATCCCTATCGTAATCTTAACTTTAGACGGGGGAGTTTGAGAGGCGTTCTCCCCATCGAGAGTCGCTAAAGTCTTGGGGCACCACTCGTTGAATCGCGCGAAGAGCTCACTCTCAAGGGATGAATTAAATGAGTTAAAAGCGATCAGGCACGCCACCACAAGGAGTGTCGTTAAAGCTGTCTTAGATAGAAGCACCTGGGGGAGTTTCATCCTCGATAGGATAGTAATACCCGCCGCTGAGGTCAAATTCCCAGAGGGGTGATCCCTAATAGCGTAGTGACAATGGGTTATAATCAGATGAGTGGTAGTCGAACATGAATACTACCCTTCCTTAGCGCGCTTTAAGGCCTCCGCCACCAACCTCTCTTTCGTGTTGATCGACGGGTCCTCAATCACAAGCTCCTCAAGCTCTTTAAGGAGCGATCCCATGCGTGGACCAGGCTTAACTCCGAGAGTGATCAGGTCCTCGCCGGTCACGGCGAGCTTGCCGTACGATGGTCTCTCCATCTTCTTCATCTCTGAGGAGAGGAGCTCATCAAAACGTGAGGCGGTCTTCAGGAACTCTTCATGAGGGATCGTAGGGGGCGCGTCGGCTGATTTAAACTCTCGCCACAGTGGAAGGAGTCCCCCAAGATCGCGTATCAGCCGTCGGACACCCGCGGCGCCGCAATCGAGCGGGCGCATGTGGTGCCGCACGATCGCGCCGATAGCGCGAGAATCGTCGTGAGAGAATCGAAGTTCTCTCATACGGGTCTTGGAGAGATCAAAGCTCACCATTTCGTGCGAGTAGAAGTGTCGACCACCCTCAGGATCGATAGAGAGGGTGTGGGGTTTTCCCACGTCGTGGAAGAGGGCACTCCATCGTAACGTTAAGTTGGCGGGTGTTCTCTCAAGCACCCACAAGGTGTGCTCAAAGACATCGTGAATGTGAAACTTATTCTGTTCAAATCCGACCGCGGGAATAAGTTCCGGGATCGTATACGGAAGGGCGTCTATCTCGTGGATGCGGCGGATCGCTCTGTGGGGAAAAGGAGAGAGGAGGATCTTATCGAGCTCTCCCTTTATTCGCTCGCAGCTCACAGAGGCGAGGAGGGGCGCGTGTTTGCTCGCGGCTCTCAGGGTGCTCTCCTCGATAGAGCGCCCCTGAGCGTCTCCAAATCTGATCATGCGAAGGATACGCAACGGGTCTTCAACGAAGCGCTCCTCGGCGCTAACCACCGCGCGAACGGTCCCGCTTAGGAGGTCGGCGACTCCGTTGTAAGGATCGATTATTCGATTCTCTTTCAGGTCAAAAGCGAGCGCGTTGATAGTAAAGTCACGACCCGAGAGATCGGTCTGGATATCGCGGGCTGTGTTGTGGATATCCCGAGAGCTAGGAACCCTAAACGTCGTCACCTCAATGTGCGTCTCCTCGATAACCGCCAGCACCGTGCCGTGCTGAATACCGGTGTCGATAACGCGAATTCCGAGCGCTTCACACCGCGCCTTTACCTCAGATGCGTTGAGCGAAGTGGCGAGATCAAAGTCGGTTTCCGCTCCTACAATAAAAGCGTCACGCACTGAGCCACCCACGAGGTAGTTTTCTCCTGGGGTAAGAGCTTTGATCAAAGTCGGTAAGGGTTCACCGCTCGCGAGCGAGCGCAGGTGCGCCTCAGCCTCTTTAAGACTTCGCTGAGGGTTGCAAGAAGATGTGCCAGGCGTGGGGGACCTTCCCATGTAATCTAATGTTCAATACGGGGAGCCAATCGGGCTTCACCGGCTTTGAGAGGAGCTTCATGTGCGCTTCTTTCGGAGTTCTTCCACCTTTTTTACGATTACACGCTGCGCACGAGCAGACTATGTTCTCCCAGGTCGTTTTACCCCCTTGGCTCCGTGGTACCACGTGGTCAAGGGTCGCCTCTTTAGTGGTCAACTCTTGGCTGCAATACTGACACCGAAACCCATCCCTAGCCAACACGTTGGCCCTAGAAAGGGGGGGAGAGCGGCGGCCAGCGCGGAAGAAGCGGAGCAAGCGGACCACAGCGGGCGCTTTTATCGCCATCGAAACTGAACGGATGTGGTGGTCGTATTCCTCAATGATCTCTACTTTTCCGAGGAAGAAGAGTCCTACGGCGTTCTGCCAGGAGATAACCCTAATGGGTTCGTAGCTAGAGCTTAGAAGTAGTACAGACGACATGAGTCAAAGGGTTTAAGTCTTAACCGTTGTGACGCGTTGGTACCTACTTTCAGTATCCGTAGGGTGGATGAATTCCGCAAGCCAATTAACGCCTTAGTCTCATTATTCCAGTTAGTTAGCGCGGCTCTTTCGGTGAATTACCCACCCCTCTATCTATTTAGATGCCGGGCTAGGATAGAAGGTTTTTTAACCCTGAGCCTAGGCGGCCAAGTGAGGGGACCTGAAACGGGCGCTTAGCTTGACACTTCGACCCGTAGCATTTACCTTCCGAAGCTCGCAGCAGAGACGGGCCTGTAGCTCAGCTGGTTAGAGTACACGCCTGATAAGCGTGAGGTCGGTAGTTCGAGTCTACCCAGGCCCACCAAGTCCCCCGAAAACTTCAGATCTTTTGAGGTTATAAGGGGTGGACTTTGGTTGCCAGTCTCCATAGTATGCTGCGCGTTTCGCATCAATCGTGGGCCTGTAGCTCAGTTGGTAGAGCATCAGCCTTGCAAGCTGGGGGTCCAGAGTTCGAATCTCTGCAGGTCCACCACGATTCTTCTTTTGCAAACCTCATCCTAGCTATTTTCAAATCGCCTGAACGGGAACTTAAAACCGGCAGGGTTTCGTAACTAATTATTTGTTTGGGTAATAAATAGAACGACTGTCGTCACAAGTTTAGGGTGCCCCTTCTTTGTACCTTAGTTACCTTTGTTGGGTTAGAGTGTTGAGCTTGTCCGAGTATTTAAAACGAGACAACTATGAACACCTCACAACAGCAGACCCCACAAAGTTTGGAAGTGAACTATGGCGATGGAAGTCAGCATCAACTGAAAATGACCAAGTTGTCGGTCGCAGTGACGGGAGCATCGCGAGGCATCGGCCTAGAGATAGCTCGCTCTCTAAAAGATATCTCGTCAAATTTATCTTTAGTGGCCTCCTCTGAAGAATCTTTCAAGTCGGTCAGAGGTGAGTTTGGCAAAGACACGCAGTTCTACGGCGCTGACTTCTCCTCCGTTGATGCCGTGGCTGAATTAGCAGCAACTTTGAGAGGGCAACATCCTCAGCTTGATGTTCTAGTAAATAATTGCGGAGTGTATTCAAAAGCGCCGTTTGCGACGCTTGAGCTTCCAGACATAAAAAAGATACTGGACGTCAACGTTACAGCCGCCGTTGCGTTGACGCGACTGCTGCTTGATCAGCTGAAAGCGGGCTCAAACGCCATGATCATAAATATATCATCAATTCAGGCAAGCGCTCCCAGTGAAGAGCACGCCGTCTACGCAGCATCCAAGGCGGCCCTAACGATTTTCTCTCAGGGATTGCGTGCGGAGCTTAATCCCCTGGGTATTCGAGTAACCGTGTTGGAACCCTCGGGAGTGAACACTTGGGAGGATCCTAATCCGGCAGGCCTTCTCACGCCGACCGAGGTGGGGCAACTGGTCAGGACAATAGTCCTTCAGAACCCGCACTGTCAGATTGATGAAATTCGACTATCGGCAATTTAACGTGATTTGGCCGAGTCCCCCTTGCTAACGCGATAGCAAGTTACAACGGAATCCGTCCTCGAACGCTCGGTCGATATTAGAGTGAGTCCTAGGTCGATCGGCTTGCTGAATGGTCTGATCCCATCACCCAAAAGGATCGAATCAAACTCTAACCGGATTTCGTCGATAAGCCCGTCGGAGAGAAACGAGGTTGCTAATTGACTCCCCCCCATTAGAACAACCTCTGAGCAGCCTGCCCGACTCAAGATATCGATGGCCTCACTCGGTGAGGTTGCACTGGTGAATGGTGGTTTGATCCCTTTGGGGGTCTGGCGAGAGACTACTATTATTTTTTTGAACAAAAACCGTGCCGCCATCGGATCGTCGATAAGAAGTCTGTAGGTTCGATGTCCTACTATGGCCGAGTCCGCAGATGCGCAGAAGTCGAAGTAGTTTTGTATTACCGATTTTTGCCACGGCGTGCTGTCATCTGTTCTTGCGATGAAGCCATCGGCCGAGACGGTATAGAAGAGAGTAATTCGCATTAAACTTCCTTTTGGCCTCCCCCAGCCCTTAGGGCGTTGTTAGGTCCTTTAAATCCTCGGGCATTACCAAATGAGGGGGTAGGGGGCGTTCTTTGTATGTCCAGTTGTAATTGAAGAACGGATTTATTGCATTCCCTTTTCGATCAAATTCAAGGACCGAAAATTCCAGGCGGATGAAAGTGCGATAGGTTGGGAGTGTCGCCGGGATCGTCGAGTGAACGCTGTAAGCGTTCATTAAAGTAATCTCGTATGGCGCCGTTAGCTTTCCGTGTTCTGGGTTTGCTAAACAGCGCATCGCCGCAAAAAAGTTATGCTTATTTAGATCGTAATGAGCCAGAGGAAATGGGTGTACGTAAAAAAGAGTCGAGAGGTTGTTCGTGATAAGATAGCTGTGATCAATCTTTTGTAGAAATGGGTTGTCTCTGTCTCTTGGTAATCCATCAACATGGGCGCCCGGCAAGCGTTGAGTTGCGCCGGCGGGGACAAATCTTTGATCGACGGTTAGGTACGCATGGTACTCATTATAATTTCGATTAATTGCCGACTCAAAATTAATGATCTTTATTAGAGCCTCGGCAAATTGTTGGTACTCGTTAGGTACTCGAAGTTCTGTTCCCGGAAATTTAATCGGCAAATGCAGGCACCGTATCGTTCCCGGTGAGTCATAAGTTGCTGTATCATCGATTTTGCCGACGCAAAATGGAGCGCGCGGCTCTTCGAATTTGCGGGGATCCCAGGTCGCGTCGATATCCAGGACTGTGTTCGGAAGTTCGGAGGTGGGTTGGATTTTATCCGGCGAAGGTTTTATGGTGAAGAATCCGCTCTCAAAGCGAGCATGTGAATACTGATTTGGATTAAAAGAATCAGATTTGAGCTGAATGAAGGCAATTTCATCAGACGTCCAAGAGTCCACAGTTTTTCTACAGACCTCGAAAAGCCGCTGCTCGGTTTCCGCGTCTCTTTTTAGCTCGTTGCTGAGGTCGATTTGGGGGAGGCGCAGAGCCTCTTGAGGAGATATGCGTTTGCTAACTGAACTATGAGGGGACATCATAATTAATGGTTCCATTTAAATTTATTTTCGATCGCTGGGCAGAGTTCGAGTTATCCTCCAGGCATGCTTGAATTACCGGCCTGCCGTCGAGGTTTCAGCCTGGGCGCTTTGGGCCTCGCCAACGCCTCTCCTAGGCTCTCCTTGTACCCATCAAACCTATCAAACGGATACTGATTCCACTTAAGGAGCCGGTAGCATGGGATACATGAGACAAGGTGAAGTTCGTCGTTAAAGGTCTGAAGGAGTGAGTCGCGCAGGTCTTTAATGTCGTTGCTGTGCTTTCCGATAGCCGACACTTCAAAATCCCACGCCCCTATCGATTCGGTTAGGGTCACAACGTTTGGGTTCCTCTGACAGAATTCGTGCACCCGTTTGCGGAGGTCCGCCGAGGAGGTTTTCGCGTACAGGAGCAAGAGCGCGAAGTCGTAGCCGAGGGCTGTGTGATTTACGAGATAGATCGTTCTCTTCCATATCCCGAGCTCCTTCAGGCGCTCCATACGATACTGAACTGTTGACGGTGGCAGCCCCAAACGGCGAGCCACTTCGCGCTGGCTTGAGGGGTAGGCGGCGATGAGGCTTAAGACGCGGTGGTCAGTCTCGTCAAAATCCCAGATCGGTTGTTGCTGCTCGGTGCCAACGAAATCGCGGTTCGATGCGGGCTCCGTTAAAAACCCGTAGGAGTAGTCTCGATACATCGAGTGTTGAGCGATTATTTTACGACTGAAGATATTTCCAAAGCGGAGGCCGATCTCATCAACCTTCCAGAGAAGTTGATGGACGTTGCCTTGGCAGATATTTAAAACGAATTCGTAGTCTCCTCCAACTTCAGCAAACCACACCGTTCCCGGAAGGGAGCTTAACGCTTCGATCAGTTCGGGTCGCTTCGATACCTGCTTCGCGTCAAGTGAGAAGAGCATCACGTACGAGGCGAGGTTAAGACGGAACACATCGATGTAGTTCCTCGGCTCTATCAACCGACGTTCAAGGAGGGACTTAAGAACCTGTCGAACCGTTCCTACTGAGCATCCGGTGCGGTTAGCTACCTCTTGATGAGGAAGGTCGGCATCGAGCGCGGTCGCGCTAAGAATGAGCATCTCTTTTTCAGAAAGGCGCTGCACGGATACCTCCTAGTCAGTTCTTTCAAGAGGGGTAGCTCTATGGGGCGTCTGACCCTGCCCTACTGAGAGAGGTAGCACTCAAAGGGGGTATTTGCACGAAAAAAGTGCCCCTTGATTGGTCAAAAATCCAACCCTTTGAAACCACCTCCGATTCTCTCGATGCTATCTCTCTATGAGCCTTTGGTTACCTTAAAGGAGATAGCCGGTGGGATTTACTCTGCGCCTTGAGTTCTATGGAGCGACCCCGCAACTCTCGCTTGTATCCCTCAGGCAGGCTTCGGGGGGTGAACGCGTAAGCGTGAGGGGAAAAACGCCGGGGGCTTGGATCGGAAAAGGGACATTTCAATGGACGGCGGCTGTGAGGGCTCTAGCTCTCCTCTTGGTAAAGTGGAGCTACGCCAGAGCTCTGAAGGGCGATCAAGTGGAGTGGGTAGTGATCGCGGGGGAAAAGGGGAGCCTGGCGGCCTCTCTTGATTACGCGCTCTATAAAAACCCCCTATGGGTATTTGAAATGTTCGGAGCTGACCACAAGGGAGCCCCGTTCCTGCGCCGATTCATCGTTCGTACGAACCCAGGGAGGAAGCGGGCGGGACCAGTGATCGTTGGTATCAATCCTAGGTTCGTGGCCGGTGGAGAGATTGAGATCTTTTGGGATGATGCCTTGGTTCTCTCATTGGAACGGCTCCGTCACTTGTTGACGGCGCTCGAGAAGCCCGGCGTCGTCACAACCGCATGAGGGTGATTCGCTCACTTTGGTTCGCTCTCATAACAGCGCTAAGCGGATGAGAGAGGGAGAGGTGCGGGAGCGGATACCGTACTCGTTAGCCTCTCGTTGAAGCAGCGGAGCGTCTTGGAAATCTCCTTACAAGCTCCTCCGCCGCAACACCGAGAAGTATCACTCCACCTATAATCGCGAACTCTAATTGCGTTGGGATGTCGAGTAGTACGATCGCGTTTCGGAGCACCTGCATCAGAGCTGAGCCGATAATTACCCCTGATACGCTCGCTTCGCCACCTCGTAGACTGCATCCCCCGAGCACGGCGGCGGCGATCGCGTACAGCTCGTAAAAGTTTCCGAAATCGGAGGGTTGGGCTGAGTTCACATCGAGAATAAAAAGCACGCCGCTTAATCCCGCTAAGAGAGAGCACACAACGTAGGCGATTACCTTGGTCGAATCCGTATCGATACCACTGTAGCGGGCAGCGACCTCGTTTCTTCCGATCGCCCGCAGGTAGAGACCGTACCGGGTTCGATTAAGCACGAACGCCGCGAGGAGTGAGATCGCGAGGGTGATAAAGACAACGCCCGGGATGGCGATAGGAGAGAGCCCTCCAAACGAGAGCTTCGCGAGCGCAACTGATCGGAGCCCCTCAAATTCTATCCCAAATCCCTGAGTTTGATCCCCCGTGACACCCCGGGCTATCCCACGATAGAGGAGGAGTCCGCACAGGGTCACGATAAAGGGTTGGAGCTTGAGTTTGGTGATAAGCACCCCATGAAAGGCCCCGAGAAGGGCCGCGAGAGAGAGGAGGCTCGCAATCGCTGGGAGCCACGGCCATCCGTGGGTTGAGCTAAGCCAAGGGAATAGAGTTCCCACCAAACAAACCATCGAGCCGATGGAGAGATCTATCCCGGCGCTCGCGATGACAAATGAGGCGCCGATACTGATAAGCGAGAAGAGGGCCGTTCGGCGCAGTAGGTTCTCTATGTTGACGGGGGCTAGAAAGCGGTCGTTGATTGCGTATGTGAAGACGCACGCGGTGATTAAGAGGAGGAGGAGGCCTAGATTTTTCTTCATGCTGCTACCTGCGAATGATGCGACGCGAGACTCATGATTGCGTGCTCCGAGAGGCGCTCTCGCGACAACTCGCCCCTGATCTCACCGTCGCACATAACGAACACCCTATCGGCTATACCGATCACCTCTTCAAGTTCGCTTGAGACGAAGAGGATGGCGAGCCCCGCCTCCGCGAGTTTAAAGAGTAGGGAGTAGATCTCCCGCCGAGCGCCAACGTCAACTCCCCTCGTTGGTTCATCGAGGAGGAGAATAGAGGGCTTCGTTGAGAGGCATCGAGCAAGAACAACCTTTTGTTGATTTCCCCCGGAGAGTGAGCCAGCGCGTTGCTCGCGCGAAGAGCACCGGATTCCGAGTTGAGAGATGAGGGCATCACTCTCGATATCTTCTTGCGCGCTTTGTCGTAACGCCAAGGATTGCGGGCTCCTTGTGTCTGAGAGGATAATATTCTCTCGAATGGAGCTATCGAGGATGAGCCCCTGCTCCTTTCTACTCTCTGGTACGTACGCCATCCCCCCCCTCCATGCGGCCTGAGGTGAGGTGATATCCGCTGGAGCGCCGTTAATCTCGATCGATCCGGATTCGGGGATCGTGACGCCAAAGAGGCTCTCCAAGAGTTCGCTTCGACCAGAGCCTACGAGTCCCGCGACCCCGACGATCTCTCCACGTCGTACTGAGAGGGAGGTCGGAGCGTGCCACGCGGTGGCTTTAAAATCTTTAAGCGAGAGAGCGCTCTCGCCGTGCTTGCGAGCCTTGTAGCCGTATATATCCTTAATCTCTCGCCCGACGATCATCTTAATCAGATCGTCCCGTTGGATTGAGGCGGCGCGAGCCTCGCCAGAGTTTTTCCCATCTCGGAGACCGATGATCCGGTCAGAGACCTCAAGGACCTCGGGGAGTCGGTGTGAAACGTAGAGTATAGCCACCCCTTCGCTCTTTAAGCGCTTAATCAGAGTGAGGAGTCCACGCCCCTCTTCCTCACTCAAGCTTGAGGTAGGCTCATCAAAGATCACTATCTCAGCATTAAACGAGAGCACTCGAGCTATCTCAATCATCTGCCGCTGCGCGGTTGAGAGGGTTGAGACGAGACGGTTAGGGTCAATCGACAGGGAGAGACGATCGAGGGCTGTGCGCGTTATGGATGCGATCGCGGCCCGATCGAGGGCGCCGAGTCGAGTTGGCTCGCGACCGAGGAGGATGTTCTCCGCTACGGTTAGGTTCTCAGCTAAGTTGAGCTCCTGATGAACCATCCCGATGCGGGCGTTGAGGGCCTCTCGGGGGTGAGAAAAAGAGATTGGGCTCCCGTGGAGGGTGAGAGCGCCTGAGTCCGGCTGCGCGATGCCCGCGATAATCTTGGCGAGAGTGCTCTTTCCAGCGCCGTTTTCTCCGATAATCGAAACGACCTCTCCAGCGGCGAGCGAGAGAGATACGTCGGAGAGAACGGGAGCGCCGCCGAAAGATTTTGATACCCCTCTTGCTTCAAGAAGGTAGGTCATGACTTCCCAGTTTTCTTCTTTAGGTCGCTCCAGAACTCGTCGATGTTAGAACGATCGATTCGGCGAGCGGGGATATCGATGAATTTACTCTCCGGGATAGCCGCTTTATTGCCCGCGGCGATCTCTTTAAGGAGCTTTATCGATTGGAAGCCGTACTCGTATGGATTTTGCACAACCGTTCCCGAGATCGATCCGTCCTTTATGCCTTGAAGGGTCTCGTCGGCCTCATCGAATGAGAATATCTTGATCGTCCCGAGCTTTTGGGTCTGTTTAACCGCCTCAAGGCAGAGAGGGGCGTTGTAGGCGAAGAGTCCAACGACACCGGCTAAGTCTGGGTATCGGAGGATGGCGTCTTCGCAGTTCGCTTTCGCTTTTACTCGGTCGAATTGATCGGTGAGGGTTACAACGAAGGTGAAGCTAGAGCTTGAGAGCGGGGTGCCTGGGGGATCGAAGCGCTCAGGGTCATACGAGCGCCCAAGAACTTCATCTATCAAGCCCTGCCGGCGTTTGCGCGCGTTGTCCTGTTCCACTCGACCGATAAAGATGGCGAGTTTGCCGCCAGCGGGAAGGGCGTCTTTTACCAGGACCCCAAGGAGTCGCCCGGCCTTGTAGTTATCCATCCCCACGTAGGCGAGACGGTTGGTAGTGGGCGCGTCTGAGTCTTGAGTTATAAGATTAGTCTTCTGGGAGGTTTCATTAACGAACGAAGCCTGGTTGTTGGCGTCTATGACGCTGATGGCGATTCCATCTACTCCACGAGTGATGAGATCCTCAACGATTCTTTTTTGGTCAACCAGGCCCTCCGCCGGCATGTGCACCGAAACATCAGCGCCGATCTCCCTCCCTGCCGCCTCCGCTCCGAATTTAGCGATAGTCCAGAATGAGGCGACGCCGTTCGTTATGAAAGCCAACTTAGGGCCCTTGGCGTTCTCGCCCTTTGAGCACGCGCCGAGAGCAAGCGATAAAGACAGAGAGAGTAGAGCTGTGTATTTGCAGAGTAGTCGAGTTCCCATGCCGCGAATCTGACCACATTTGGGGCGGAAAGTCAGCTAGGGAAGGCATGCTCATGAACGACTTAGTGGGAGTAAGTTACCGGAACTCCAAGTCGCCGTTGGGCGCGCTTAAGAGAGCGAGCGTGCGCGGAGCTCCTGATGGATCCACGCAGGAGTGAGAGGCAAACTGGCGCGGCTTTGCTGAGCGAGGCGGGTGTCACGGGGGTCCCTCCGGGTGATACCCGTTGCGAGGCGCCCCAGTTGGCCATCGTAGCTTCGAATCGAATCTGTTTGAAGTACGTGATCTCAGAAGCCGCGGTGATGTCGACGGCTAGATCCCCCGTTTCTGACAATTTATAAGCGATCAGGGGGCAGATGTAGCTCACGGTTCCGGTGTGCGGAATAAGAGTGGTTCGCAACAGAACCCGCTCATCACCCCCACCTTTGAATGTAAGGGTTAGCGGGTTTCCGCTCTGCAGGTTTGTGGTGGGGGAGGCGGTGAACATTCGAGCGATCTGCCGAGGACGGGGTGTTGGGGTCGGCTTCGGAGTTCTGGTAGGGGTTGCCGTTGGGGTAGCGGTGCGTGTTGGTGTGTGAGTCGCCGTCGGTGTTCGTGTCGGTGTGCTTGTGGGTGTCCTAGTTGGCGTATGCGTAGGCGTTGGTGTCGGAGTTCGGGTTGACGTAGGAGTCGCCGTGGCGACGATCGGTACCCCTAAAATGGGAGTCGATGTAGGGGTCGGCGTCACGGTCGCCGTAGGAGTAATCGTTCTCGTCGGTGTTGAAGTCGGTGTTGAAGTTGGCGTTGAAGTTGGTGTGGATGACGGGGTTGATGTCGGTGTTGAGGTCGGAGTGGTGGAGGGCGTTCCGGGGGCTGGAGGGACACCCGGGGTTGGTGTTGGGGTTGGTGTCGGTGTTGAAGGAGGGGTAGTTGGGGTGTTTACTGGAGTGCTAGTCGGAGTGGATGTAGCGTTTGAAGTTGGTGTCGACGTCGGGGTCGAGGTGGGCGTTGAGGTAGGTAAGGGGGTAGGGGTGGAGGTCGGTGTCGGACTAGGAGTAAAGGTCGGTGTTGGTGTAGGAGCGCATAGGAGGCCGGCGATGCGGATAGCCTCCGAGGCGTTAACGATCGAGGCTGAGGCCACTTTACCAACGAGACCGGCGCTAACGTTTCCCGTGTTCACCAACGAGCTGCGGAGGAGAGATAGTGAGAGTAGACCGTTGCAACGCGCTTGAGCCAAGAGCGCCATACCTGAAACCTGAGGAGCCGCCATCGATGTTCCGCTCAGGTACACGTAGTTGTTGCTTACCATCGTGCTGGCGATCGAAGAACCAGGGGCGGCAATGTGGACGGTTGTTTCGCCGTAGTTTGAGAAGCTTGAGAGGGATGAGGCTGAATCTACGGAGGCGACTGAGATTATGTTCGAGCTGGTGTAGTTGGCTGGGTATTGTGGCGTCGTGTCATTGTTGGCCGCGCTGTTCCCGGCGGCCACGACGAACAGGATGCCCGCCGTCCCCGCGTCAGAGATGGCGGTCGCGAGCGCCGAGGAGTAACTTCCGCCCCCCCATGAGGCGTTCATCACCGTAATAGTACGACCGGCCTGTTTGAGCGCTGTAGCGTAGTTTATCGCTTTGATGGCGTTGGCGGTGCTACCACTCCCAGTTGAGTCAAGGAACTTGGCGCCGACAATCTTCGAGTTCCAACTTACACCAGCGATGCCTCGACCGTTATTCCCTTTGGCGCCGAGGATCCCCGCCACGTGCGTGCCGTGACCGTTGTCGTCCATGGGATTACCGGCGTTGGTTATCGCGTTAATCCCGTAGATATCATCGATGTATCCGTTGTTGTCGTCATCCACACCATTACCGGGTACCTCTAGCGGATTTTGCCAGATGTTATCGATCAGGTCGGGGTGGGTGTAGTCAATGCCGGTATCAACGACTACGGCGATCTGTGACGTCGAACCAGTTGAATAATCCCAAGCGGAGGGGAGTTGCATAATTCCCGGAGCGTACTGCTGACCGTAGTAGGTATCGTTCGGAGTAGTCGCGGTCGCGAATAAAGCCCAATTCGGAGAGCAGGTGAGGTGTCCTCCTGCTTTCGCCTTTAATCGACGAAACTTGGCTCGGCGGCAAAGGTCGTTGGCTCGTGAGTATAGAACGGGGCGCTCGTGCGCGGATGATGCTTGTAATCCTCGCGCCTTCTCACCGAGAAGGACCACTCCTCTGCCGAGTTTTTGAACTTTGAATCCAACTACCTCCGGTATCGATTGGAAGGATGTGTTAACCGCGGATAAGGCTGACGTCCCGCCGTACGCCCGGACGATCGCCCCTGGGTAGACGAACTTCTCGGCGGCTAGAGCTGAGGAGCTAAAGCTCTCCACAGCGAGCCAGAGGCCGATGATCCAGAGAGCGTGACGTAGTGGAAAGCGCGAGTGCGCGGCCATGCCGTGGAGGTCGGTCTATTTTAGCGCGGGCATTAGACAAAAAATTGATAAATTGTAGGTATTTGACTGTACTGGAACCCCGTACTCCGCAATCGGCGGATCCCCGACCCGGGCTGGTCTTGTAACCTCCTGAAAAGACGCAGTATGGTGCGCTGGATTATCGGTAGGACATGCCCGCGCCATGTGAGCTGGTGGTCTTTTGGATCCCTGTTTGGTAGTAACCCCAGGCGCCGCCGTAAAGGCATCCCTCATGGTTGGTTGCCCGGGCGGGGGAGTGGCACTCCCCACGAGAAGAGACTTTGTATGCGAAATCGGTTGGTGATCGGCACAAGGAAGAGCGCGTTGGCGCTCTGGCAGAGCGAATTTGTCAGAGCTGAGTTGACTCGGTCGTTTCCGGGGATCACGGTGGAGCTTAAACACGTTGTAACCTCGGGCGATAAGACTCAAGATAGCAACGCGGCGATCCCGCTGATTGGTGGCAAGGGGTTGTTCACCGCCGAGCTTGAGGAGTGTTTATTGAATGGCGAGATCGATCTCGCGGTCCACTCGCTTAAAGATCTTCCGACGGTTGTCGCGTCCGATTTCGCGATCGGAGCGATTCCATCCCGTGGTCCGATCGAGGATGTGCTCATCTCGCGAAACGGTAAAGTTCTCGCTGAGCTTCCGAACGGGGCCGTAGTTGGTACCTCTAGCGTGCGACGATCCTCCCAGCTTCTTCACCTACGACCTGACCTAAAGATCGCTATGATCCGCGGGAACGTTGATACTCGCTTGCGAAAGCTCCGCGCTGAAGGGGGCGAGTACGACGCGATTGTGTTGGCCCGGGCTGGGCTTGTCCGGTTGGGATTAGACAGAGAGATCACCCAAGTTTTAAGCGATCACGAGATGCTTCCAGCTCCAGGACAAGGCGCTTTAGGGATCGAGTGCCGAGCGCAGGATCCTGAACTTTTAGGGATGCTGCAGAGGTTGCATGATCGTAGCAGCGCGGCTGAGGTATCGGCGGAGCGGGTCTTCCTTCACAAGCTTGGAGCTGGGTGCAACACCCCGGTGGCCGCGCGAGCGACGGTGCTTGGGGAGAATATCGCCTTTGTTGGGCGTTGCCTCTCCCCTGATGGCGCGCGCGTCATCGAAGTGGAGGGCAAGGGGACGGCTGATGGCGCCGAGGCGCTCGGAAGTGAGATGGCGCACCAAGCGCTCAGCCGCGGATTTAGGGATCTGATGCCCGCCTGCTAACGGAAGAGTTTGCGGAGAGAGATGGCTACTACTGTTATCGTCACCCGTCCGAAGGGGATTTATGTCGGAGAGGATGGATTGGTAGCTCGCCTTGAGGCGCTCGGATTCTCCCCACGAGCGATCTCATCGCTCAGGGTCACCCCCCTGAGTCTCTCAAGCGAGGCGCGGGCCTCAGTCAGAGAGGTGTTCGATGGTAAAGATCTCTGGATATCGTTCTTAAGTCCAACGGCGGCGGCCGTCTTCGGTGAGATCAGCGAACGCGAAGGATACGACACGTCTCAAAAAGAGATCCACTTCTCCTCGCAGGGACCCGGCACAAGCGAGGCGATACGAACTATTTTTATGAGAGATGTTGAGGTTGAGTCAGCCCGCTCGACGGCTGAGAGCTTCGCCGAGGCATTTGAGCGGAGCGTCCCGAGAGGTAGTCGTGTTCTCGTCCCGCAATCGGCCGAGGGGCGAGATATTTTTGGCCCCACGCTTGCTCAGCGCGGTTTCTCGGTTACGTGTGTGACAACCTATGCTCTGGAGCAGGTATCGCCTACGGTAGCTGAGATCGAGTTCCTAGAGAGATCCGCGCCCTTAGATTCGGTGGTCCTCTTTATGAGCCCCTCGGCGGTGAAAGCAACCGTGCGCGCTCTTTCCGACCCAGAGCGCCTCAAAAAGCTCCGCGCTATCTCAATCGGTCCGAGCACGTCAGCCGCCATCCGTGAGAGTGGTCTTAACCTCTTTAGGGAGGCTCCTGAGCACTCTGAAGCGGGTGTGATTGAGTGTTTACTCTCCATGCGCCAGCCGTAATCACAATCGCCCCCGTCTTTTGCTTCTCTTTTCAGGTCCTTACCAAGCCTTGCTTGCTTGAAAAGACGCTACGTTTTAGCTAGCCTAAGGGTCTGTTTCCACAAGTTTTTCGGAGTTCTCCATGATCGACCTTCACGACCTACGCGCTCGCCCCGAAGCGTACCAAGAAGCGTGCACGAAGAAGCGTATTGGTTTCGATGTGCGCGCGTTCCTACAGCTTGACGCTGAGTATCGGAAAGTTCGAGCTGAGGTTGAGGCTCTGCGAGCTGAGCAGAACGCGGTCAGTAAGGCGATCCCGAAGCTCTCGGGCTCGGAGAAAGAGGGGAAGCTCGCTGAGATGAAGGGGCTCGCGGAACGTGTAAAGGTAGGGAGCGCCTCCCTCAAAGAGCTTGAGGAGACGTGGAACAAGCAGCAACTTCTGATCCCTTCGATTCCCCTTGAGCAGGTGCCCGTTGGTAAAGACGACTCTGAGAACGTTCCATGGCGGACGTGGGGCGAGGTTCAGACTCCTTCGTTTACTCTCCGTGATCACGTACAGCTTGGAAAGGAGCTCGATCTCTTCGACATAGAGCGGGGGGTGAAGATCGCGGGCGCGCGGAGCTACTTCCTTAAGGGTGACGGCATGCGTCTTCAACACGCCATGATGAGCCTCGCGATGGATGTTCTGCATAAGGGGGGATACACGTTGATGGATCCTCCGCATATCGTCACCTATGAGGCGATGATGGGCACGGGGTATTTCCCCGGTGGCGAGGAGATGGCGTATCACTTGGATCAGCGAGATGACGCCTTCCACCTGATCGGTACATCAGAGGTGCCGGTGGCTTCGTTCCATGCCGATGAGATCCTCTCCCTTGAGGAACTTCCGAAGAGGTACGCGGGGTACTCCCCGTGTTATCGGAGAGAGGCTGGCGCCTATGGGAAGGATACAGCTGGCCTCTACCGCGTCCACCAGTTCTACAAGGTGGAGCAGGTAGCTATCTGTAAAGCTGATAGCGAAGAGAGCATGAAGCTTCACCTAGAGCTCCTCGGCAACGCGGAGAAAGTCATGCAACTCTTGGAGCTTCCGTATCGAGTTGTATACGTATGTACAGGTGACATGGGGCAGGGGCAGGTGTTTAAACACGATATCGAGGCGTGGATGCCATCGAGGAAGGCGTATGGTGAGACGCACAGCTGCTCCTCCTTCTACGATTTCCAAGCTCGCCGACTCAACACTCGATACAAAGACCCGAGCGGAAAGAACGTCTTCTGTTACACCCTCAACAACACCTGCATAGCCTCGCCCCGAATCCTCATTCCACTCCTTGAGAATCATCAGAACAGCGATGGAACGGTCACGATACCGAAAGCGTTGCGACCCTACATGGGCGGGCAGGAGTTAATCGCCCCGAAGCGATAATAAACTTGGAGAGATGTAAGAAATGAGTGAATCGCTCTTTATCAAAACGCTACGGGGGGAGCGCTCTTCAGAGACCCCGATCTGGTTAATGCGTCAGGCAGGGAGATACCTCCCTGAGTACCGAAAGATTCGGGAGGGGCGCTCCATGCTGGAGATGGTTCAGACCCCGGAGATAGCTTGTGAGGTCACCCTTCAGCCTCTGAAACGCTTCCCGCTCGACGCGGGGATAATCTTCGCTGATATCTTAACACCTCTCATCGGCATGGGAGTCTCGCTTGATTTCAAAAAGGGGGAGGGTCCGGTATTGGCCAATCCGGTGAGGAGCATGGGTGACATCTCCAAGCTCCGGCTTCCGACACCACAGGAGAACGTTGGATATACCCTCAAGGCGATTGAATTGGTGGTGCGAGAGCTTGGAGGAAGGACCCCTCTGATCGGATTCTCAGGCGCCCCCTTTACCCTCTCTTCGTACCTGATTGAGGGGCAGAGCCCGGGAGATCTGCAACACACCAAGGCGATGATGGTTTCAGATCCTAAGTCGTGGCACCACCTTCAAGAGAAGTTGGTATCGTTGTGTGTTGAGTATCTCGTGGCGCAAGTCGAGGCTGGGTGCGAGGCGCTTCAGATATTTGATTCGTGGTTGGGTTATGTTGGACCTCGTGAGTATGATCTCTTTGTGGAGCCGTATCTCACTCAGATTATTAAACAGGTCAAAGGGCGCGTCGCGGTTCCGATAATCTTCTTCGCGACGGGAGTGAGCTCGCTGCTTCCGCGTCTCGGGAGGCTCCCGGCTGACGCGTTTGGAGTTGATTGGCGAACATCGCTACCCGACGCGGGGAAGGCGCTCGGTCGACCTGTTCCCTTGCAGGGAAATCTCGATCCTCAGTTGTTGGCCGCTTCATGGGAATATACTGAACGCTCCGCTAAGAGTATCCTCAGTGAGGCTCTAGAGGTTCCGGCTCACGTATTTAATTTGGGGCACGGAGTGCTCCAGTACACACCAGTTGAGAACGTTGAGCGGCTGATCCAGTTAGTTAAGGGGTATCGCCGATGACACACCTTGTCGCCGTCATCTCGATCGTTCTTTATGTCGCGTCGAGCATACTGATGTTAATTCAGTTGTGGCGATCAAAAGCTGGCGGACGGGTTAGCGCTCTGGCGAGAGGGATATTCCTGTGTGCTCTGGGGGCCCACACGGTCACGATGGCGTTTGTGCTCCAGGACCCCCGATTTGTGTTTCTCGACAACGGCGCTGATTACTTTTTGTGGGTATCGTGGGCGCTTGCGGTCGCGTTCGCCTTCCTTGAGCGTAAGCTTAATTATCCCCTTGTTGGCGCCTTTATTGTCCCGGGTGTCGTCCTCTTTATGGGGTGCTCGTCGTATCTCCTGCACCAAGAAGGCGCGTCGGTATTGTCTGAGGCGGGAGCGACGGGAGGTTTTTCTGGACTGACGCTCTCCCTTCTGCACGGCGTTCCAGCGCTTGTCTCCGTTGTGACCATGGCGCTCGCCCTGGTTGTGAGCGTTGTATTCTTGATCGTTGAGCGGCGCCTTAAACAGAGAAGGGTCGGCGTGCTCTCGATCATCGGGCCGAACCTCCAGTTTCTCGATCACCTTAACAGCCGGCTCGTGCAAGTCGGGTTCGTCGCAATCACCCTTGTGGTGCTTAGCGGCGGTTTGTGGGCGGTTAGTGAACGCAAGCCGGTATTCGCGCTGGACACCTCTGTGGTATCGGGGCTCGGTCTGTGGGTTCTGCTAGCATCTATCCTCTATACGAGGCTTATCCTGCGGTGGTCGCCTAAACAGGTCTCACGACTGACCGTGCTCGTCACCGCCTCATTTTTCGCGACACTCCTCTTGGTTCTGGTGGTGGCGGGCCGACTAACACACGCGGAGCTGTGGTCGTAGTATGAGTGGCGCAAATCTACGCCTCGCCTTTGGTGACGATACTCGGGTGTATGTTCCCCGTGTGGTGCTTACTGGGGTTAGCTACAAGACGCTCAACGTCGATGGTCGCGAAAGTTTCGCTCGCGCGATACCTCAACCAGAGGCGTTAGCTCAGCGGGTTGTTCGTGAGGGGCTCGCTGACGAGGCCGCGGTGATATCGACGTGTAATCGATTTGAGATCCTCTCGGTCGGGGGAGAGGGCGGCGGAATAAAAGCTTTCTTTGAGTCCTTGATAGGGCACTCAGGCGATAAAGATGAAGCCCTCTATCAACACGTCGACGGCTCCGCCGTCCGCCACCTCTACCGAGTCTCCTCTAGTCTTGACTCAATGGTGCTGGGGGAGGCTCAGATCCTTGGTCAAGTGAAACTTGCCTATCAAAAAGCGGTTGCGGTGGGAAGTATTGGCACGCACCTCCACCACCTCTTTCAGAGCGCTTTTAATGTCGCTAAGAGGGTGCGGGCTCAAACTGATATCGCGCAGCACGGAGTCTCCCTCAGCTACGTGGCGGTGCGCCTCGCTGAGCAGATATTCTCTGATCTCTCAACAACGAGTGTGCTGATCCTCGGAAGTGGTGAGATGGCTGAGCTAGCGGCGCTACACCTCTGTTCCCGAGGGTGCCGCAACATCATGGTAGCGAATCGTACCGTTGAGAGGGCCGCTGAGTTGGCGGAGCGGTTTGGTGGAGTCGCGCTTTCCCTCGGGGACGTAGACCGAGTGATCGACCAAGCTGATATCGTGATAGGGTCGCTCTCTATCGACCAACCGATTCTCACCCGCGAGAACCTGCGCGCGAGAAGGGGGGATAGGGCTCTCTTCCTTATTGACCTGGGGGTGCCACGCAACTTCGCTCCGGATGCGGGAGATATAGATAGCATCTACCTCTACAATATCGACGACCTGGCGGGGATCGCTAATGAGAATAGGGCGTTGAGGGAGGCCGCGGCGGAGGAGGCTGAGCTTATAATCGAGTACGGGCTCGCTCAATTTGAGAGGTGGCGTCTTAAGCGGCGCGCTCAGAAAGAGATAGTGGATCTCCGGGCGCGAGTGCGAGCCGTCTGCTTGGCGGAGGTTGCTCGATTCGCTGGAGTTCAAGGGGGTTCCTCAGATAAGGTCGAGCGGCTCGCGCACTCCATCAGTCAAAAGATCTCCCATGATCTCACCCTTACCCTTCAAGATCGGTTCAGTAACGCCGGAGAGGGGGAGAGGGACAAGATGCTCGCCACCCTCGCGCGGGAATTAGTCGCCTCTAAACTTAAGGGTTTGTAGAGCCTCTTGGCGCGGATCCCCAGGCTTTCCCGTGAGAGGCTCGTTGTAAGAGGAACTTTTTTGTGAAGATCCTCGCGCGCGTGGCGTCAGATCCCAGGCTGGTTGAGGGGAAGGAGAGGAGAGCTATGGTAGACAGGAGATCTTGTGGTGGGTTAACTCCCGGAAAATCTCTCTTGGTTTTAACTTTAATAGTTTTGAGTGGAGTGAATGGTATGACAGAGGAGAGGAAGAAGGTGGCGGAAGATTTAAAGAACAAGCTCTCCCCGATGCAGTATCACGTCACGCAGCAGTGCGGTACAGAGCCCCCCTTTCAGAACGAATACTGGAATAATCACGCCGAAGGGATCTATGTCGATGTCGTTTCGGGAGAGCCCCTCTTCAGCTCAAGGGATAAGTTCGACTCGGGTACGGGGTGGCCCAGCTTTACGAGGCCGATTGAGGGAGGAGAGATAACTGAGAAGGCAGATACTTCGCACGGAATGCGTCGTGTTGAGGTTCGGTCAGGCAAGGGTGACTCTCACCTCGGTCACGTTTTCCCCGATGGACCCGGGCCAAAGGGGTTCCGGTATTGCATCAATTCAGCCTCGCTAAGATTCGTTCCAGTTGAGCAACTGGAGGCTCAAGGATACGGGGAGTATGTGAAGCTTTTTAGGTCGAGTGAGTCGAGCCCGCAGAAGAGAGATGATCCAAACACCTCTCAAGAGGTGGCTCTACTCGCTGGTGGATGCTTTTGGGGTGTCGAGGAGTTGCTCCGAAAGCTCCCTGGGGTCACCTCAACAGAGGTAGGGTACACGGGTGGGGGAGTCGCGAACCCAACCTATGATCTTATGACTACGGGCAAGACTGGCCACGCCGAGGCGGTGCGGGTAGTGTTCGACCCGCGAGTCCTCAGTTACGCTGATCTCTTGCGCTATTTCCTCCGACTCCACGATCCAACGACTCTCAACCGACAGGGTAACGATAGGGGCACGCAATATCGATCGGCGATCTTCTTTTCAACACCGGAGCAGAGATCGATCGCGGAGGAGGTCATGAGAGAGGTTACCGCCTCTGGTAAGTGGAGCGCCCCCCTCTCCACTGAACTAACCAAGGCGAGTGAGTGGTATCGAGCTGAGGAGTATCACCAGGATTACTTGCAGAAAAACCCGAACGGATACACGTGCCACTATCTTAGAGATTAGTAGGCGCGGCGGCATCCTACGGTGTAGTCTCTGGACGCCTCAAGCCGCTGTCCTCTCTACGAAGCGAGCCTTAGGAGGATAGACTTAGCGACGCTTCCAAAGATCGATGGGAGCTGATTAGCGTCGGGGGTTGGGTAGTACCCACCCTTGGTGTTGATTACACGACCGTAAGCGTCGCCACTTTTTTTCGGGTTTAATTTAGAGTCTAGACCCGAGTTCAAGTCGTCATGAAATATCGAGCTGCGGTACCCGATTTTGAGAGCTACATTGTCTTTTGGAGTTAGTGAATTGTAACGGTGGCTATAGCAGTTAGAGATAGTAGCCGGTGATGGAGATTGACGAAAGAGGTACCAGGTGTCAACCGTCTTTCCCGTAACGGGTTCGGCATAGGCAAGGCGTGTCAGAAACGAGTCTTTTCTTGAGACGTGGTCATTAGCGTCTTGAAGGGGGTCAGCGCATGTAGAGCTCGGCCGGTCGTCTGATTTATCAGTTGCAAGCGCCCCAGGTCCCAATCCGATCGTAAAGATAGTCCCTCCAAAGGTGCTCCGGATGTAGTCAGCCGCCTCAATAGCGCAGTAGTAGGGGAGCTGATCATACAACTGAATCTTTGCTGGAGAGGTAGTCGGCCACGTGGGGTCTTGAGCCACGTTGGTGGTCTCATAATCCACGCCCCGAACAGTAGCGATTGGCGGTCTCGTGCTGTTTAAGTTCACACCCGTATACGGAATATCGAATGAGAATGAGGAGGAATTTAGGCAGCCATCTTGTAATGCAGCTGAGGAGCTCTTGATGGTTTTAATAAACTGCGTGGGATCAGAGGTTTCACTTCCGCAGTGAGGGTAGCGTGAAGTGGCGTCTTTCAGAGGCACAATCGAATTTCCGCCGATCGCAAGCTTCCACACGTTCGGTGTGCCAGTGCCATCAGAGTTTGCGTCTCTGACCACAAAGGGGCTTGGTCCTCTGTAGGTTCTGAGTACCTCGGCTTTGTTCGTCGAGCCTTGATCATACCACTCAATCGCGTAGTGGTAGAGGTCCACCTTGCCAGACAGCGGTCTTTCCCTAACCGGCAATTTGCTATAATCATGTTGATCAAAAGCGCTAGCGTTAGGTTGCAGCGCAGTGTCGCTTAAGTGCTGCCTACTGAAGATTCCTCTAAAAGCGTTTGGCGCGCCGTCGGTAAAAAATAGAACGTACGGCCTAATCATGCTGGGATCTCTAGCCTTCATTTTGCTAGACACAGCGAGCTGATTGAATTCGTTTATGGTTTGAGCAAGGGCGTCGCAGTGGTTTGTGTTGCTACCGGCGTATAATGGGACCTCCTCTAAAACCTTTTTGAACGCTGCCGAGCGATTACCAAAAGGTATCGGCTCGCCACCGCTATCTATCATTGAGAAGGCCGTCCAGGCCCCAAGATTAAAGGGGATGATCGAGAGGTAGTCTGTATTTGGATTAAATGCGTCGGTAAACGTCCCAAGACCCGCAACCATCTTCTCGAGTTTTGAGCCCCCGTATAAGCATTTGCTGGTGCGTCGGCACGCGCAGGTATCTGAGGTATCGGCGTCGACCGCTGGACAGGACATCGACCCAGAGACGTCGACCACGATCGCTACGTATGCGGGGTTTAGGCTAGCGCTCTGAGAGCTTGTAATCTTTATTGACGAACTCCCCCCTGAGAGTGAGAATCCGAGGATTCCTGAGAGTCGTCCAACGAGGAAGGTGCTGGCCTGATATGCTAAATCTACTTTTATCGTTTCGTTCTTCCCGTTGCCGCCGGGATTGTAATCGACCTTTGTAACTAAAGTTGGCTGGGAGATGTTCGCCCCGTAAATACTGAGGTTGTACTCGGCGGCACTCTTTGTTTGCTTAGTGAGTTCAGCGTTTGCGTCCTTTTGTGCCTTGGTGAAACCAACTGATGTTCGATATCCCAGCCCCGCCAGCGCGGCCGCTCGCGCGGCTTTATCGACCCTGACGCGCCACAGGTAGAGAGAGCCGACATCGAGCGCGAATGCCGTCAGGGTTAAGAACAACCCGAGGATAATGACGCAAAAGATCGCTACAGATCCTCGCTCCCTAGAGGATCGTCGTCTCTCTGTGGATTCCATCAACCTCTCCCGTCATCCAATTCGGTAGAAATTTGACTATTGGAGTAAACGAATACGCTACCTCAACAGCCACAAGGCTCTTCCCGTTACACTTCTCAGCTTTTTCTACAATTAAACGTGTCTCACCGGTTTTCGGGTTTACTATCTTAAATTGTCCCCCATCTACCTTCATGGATGGTTCAAATAGCTTGGATCCGCCGCCTCCTCCTCCTCCGACATTCTCACTGCCTTTGCTCGGAGAACGCGAGCCTTCCTCTTCCTCTTCATCTTCATGCCATTTCCAGTGTGTCTCCCTTTCTTTCTGGCAATCGGAGCCTTTACAGTTGGCCTCACGAAATACTGGAGATGAATTCGTGCAAGGGTCATCAGAGAGTTTATGATCTTTAAGGTCTAAATCGTACCTTATGACCGCGGCGGATATAACTGATTTAGGAAGAGTGTCATCGAGAATCTTTTGGGCGTCCTTCGTAATCTTTTGGATGCAGTTATCAATAGCGGTCAGGGTAGCCGACTCATTAACTTCCAATGTTTGTTGATTTCGGGAGGGCGTCTTATACACAGTTATATCACTACACTGAACATAACTAAGATTTGAGGCCTCCTGACTAACGTGCGAAGTTACTTGAAGATATCGAATGTATCGTGATACGTCGAGCGTTGATCCCGCTATTAAGAGCAAAAGGGGGGCGCACATCGCGAATTCGACAAGACTACTTCCTCTCTCGGTACGCAATCCTGAATAGATGTGGCGCATAAATCCTCGCTATGGCTTTTCAATAACACCTACGGAGCTACCCTGAAGGTCTCCCGACCAGGAGCCGAACATAGGGATGGTAGCTCCCAGGACCGCTGAGACTGGATACGAAACGTTCACTTTAACCATGTCACCTGGTGACAATTGGTATGTTACTGTTGTTTGGCCGGTTTGGGTGGAAAGTGAGCTCAGATCTGGGATAGGTTCCACATGTATACTCAAGTAATTACCAGCTAGGAGGTATTGAGAGCTAGCGCACCCTTTGAAACAGTCGCTGTAATTTTTTAGAAACTCTTTAATGTCGACTGTTTCGACGCCCGCTCCGACAGTTTGTTTCCGGCACATGGCGATGCACCCGCCGCTCGTTGCCGTGTCTTGAGAGAGTGAGAGAGAGGCTGTGCGAGCGATGTCGTTGGCGACCATCTGCACCGCGTAGTTTCTCGCCGCCGCTATAAAAAAGTAGATTGAAGCGAAGCAAACGAGAAGGAGGAGCGGCATGACCAGGGCCGCCTCAACGAATATCGTCCCCCGCTGTTTGCCACACTCTGGCGAATAGGTCATACAAACCCGAAAGTAAAAAAATGAACCCCATATGACTAGTCGAGCTGATGCTCCTGAAACTTAAGGAGAATAGTAAAATAAAACGGCTGGGATGGATTTCCCCCCTCGTCAGCTGTCACAGAGTGCGTAGGAGATCCATCAAACTAGTGGATACTCGTAGTTATTTTAGGGGTTTCCCGTATTTACCTTGGGAAGATGAGTAGACGAACCCTATGGGGCAGTTTAGGGTATCGGATACCATGAATGGCCCTTTGGGAAAGAACGTACCGTATTCGGACACCGTTGATGAATCCCTCCTTCACCCCATTGAGAGGGGCGCGTCACGCGCGCGCCTTCGGATTCGAGAGCCCCTTCCGTTTGAGGGCTTTGACCGATGGACCGCGTATGAGGTTTCGTGGCTAGACGAGCGAGGTATCCCGCAGGTCGGGATCGCGAGTATCGTCTATCCAGCGAGCTCACCAATGATTGTGGAATCAAAGAGCTTAAAGCTCTTTCTCGGAGGGTTTAACTTCACAAAATTTCAGTCGGTGAGGGGAATAGAGGGCGCTATCCAAGGCTCTCTAGCGCGGTCGATTGATTGTGACTCAGTTAGCGTTAGGATCTCGACGCATGAGGAGTGGGCTTCCCTCGGAATAGAAGCCCCTCCCGGCGTTTGTGTTGATAGGACGCCGATCGAATCGACGCAAAACTTTAAACTGCGAACTCATGATGAAGTAGTTGAAGAGACGTTGCACTCAAACTTACTCCGGTCCCTCTGTCCAGTAACGGCGCAGCCTGACTGGGGAACGGTGGTCATTCATTACCGTGGACGTAAGCTCGATCCCTCATCCCTGGTTGGCTATCTCCTCACTCACCGCAGCCATCAAGGATTCCACGAGGAGTGCTGTGAGATGATATTTAGCGATCTTGTGGCGGCGTGCTCTCCGACTTCCCTGTGGGTCGGTTGTATGTATACCCGTCGGGGAGGGATCGATATCAACCCCGAGCGCTGGATCCCAGGGACTAAGCGGCTTGAGATCCGTGGACGGTTCGCGCGACAGTGAGGGCTCCCTCACGGCATCCGTCCGAATGTGTCGGAATCAGAAAAGAGAGCGGCGCTGCCGCGCATAATGTGCTGGTGCGGGCTCCAGCGCGAGATATAGTGCTCCGGACGTGAGATGATTAAAGCTCAAAAAGGACCGGAAGGTAGTGCAGCCGTCGCAAAATAGAGAGGTAGAGGTTCGAAAGATGGGGGCCCAGCTTGAGGCATCCGTCGCTGCCGATCACGAGGCCGCTACGTCGATATTCAATCGGCTTTTGGGGCTCAGGCGCTTGGAGATCCCCCACTTGGGTGACGCGGTCGTCTCAATGTGTGAGGGGCGGCTCGCTCAAGGCGATAGTGTGAAGAGAGATCGTTTATTCGATTTCGGAGCGACCGCGACTCGCTACTTCGCGTTGGCGTTCGATCAGGATCTCATCAATGACCGATTGGCTCCGGCTCTCATCAATATGTCGCGCAATCTTAAAGGTCGACCCTCTGAGTCGCTCACTGAGCGTCGCTCCCGATATGAGAAGATCTCGGCGCTGGCTCAGCTTGCCCCGATTATGGGTGAGGAACGCGTCGATGAGGCCCTTGAGGCGTGTTTGGAGTTCGCTCGAGAATCCTCCGGTTTTGTGCCGGATCTCCTTTTACCCCTGAGCGCCTTTGAGCGAAGTTTTCGAGATCAGGGGCGCTTCGACGAGGACTCTATTCGAAGCCGCGCCCAGCAGCTCTGCTTGAGAGCGATTGCGAGCATTCTGCAGGGCACGATCGACTCAATCACAGAGGTAGACGGAGACTCTCTCTCAGATATCACCGTTTTCTTTCCTTTGGCCCATTCGGCGAGCCTGGCGTGGTTGAACGTAGTGGCTAGCGTGCGAGGGGTCGAGGATGAGCAGTATCGGCGAAAAGTTGAGGAGATAGTAGACTCGAGTCAATGGTTGCTGACGCGGTGTGAGGGGTTCCCGGGGAATTATTTTAAGCCGAAAGAGATAGATAAGTTTGATCAAGTGAGAAGCGCGTTAAGCCTCGCGGCGGGGGCCCTGTGTTTGCACTCGCCCGAACACCGGGAGCTCGTGAGTAGTATGCGGATCGCCGGACGTAAGGGACCACATCGAATTGGTACCAAGGTGTTGGAGATGGCCCGCGGCGCCCAAGGGGAAGAGGATAGAGAGTTTATTCGGCAGATCGCCGCGGCGGGGTTGCGGGCGGATGGGGCTAACTCCCTGAACACCTTAAGCCGGGACGTGCTGATCGAGGTGTGCGCGTTCGCTTGGCACATGAATCTTGGAGAATCCCCGTTCGTTAGAGCGGCGCTTGAGGTAGTGAGAGATCCCCTCGGGCAGTTTTATCTCTCAAAGACGCTCGAGGGTGGACCCTGGGAGTAGGCGACCGAGGCTTCGGCCGGCGCCGCGCTAGGCTTTCTCAAGCGCCACTTTGGCGGTGCCACCTTCAAGGGTTACCGCGCGCTCTATACGAGCGTTAGGCAAATTATCGACCAGATTAACGCAGAGGGTCTCCGATTGTATGTATGGCCCGTGAGCCGTGAGTAGCTCGTTCGCCCCGCTGATCGCTAGCCGAATTCGGTCGGCGATATGCAGATCAGCCTCTTTTCGCATGTCTTGGATCTCACGAACGAGATCACGGGCCTGACCCTCAAGAGCGAGCGCTGGAGTGATCGCTGTATCGAGGGCGACAACGAAGCCGTTACCCGACTCAACAGCGAGTCCCGGTTTACCGGTAAATCCAACCTCAACCTCGCCGGGTGAGAGGGTAATATCGCCTATCTTGATCGTGTTCTCGCCAACCACCTCGAATTCACCGTTTCGCACCTTTTGAATGACCTCTTGGACTCGCGCTCCAAGACGGGGTCCGAGAACCCGCGCGTTTACCTTCGCGCTCAGAGTCGCGATTGAAGAGGCGTCCGCGAGAAACTCAATAGATTTTACGTTGAGCTCCCCGCACAGCACGGGGATGTAGGGCTCAAGCTCCGTCGCGAGCGAGTCGCGAACCGCTACCTTCGCGGAGGCGAGCGGAAGACGGACTCTCAGCTTTTCGCGAGCTCGTATCGAGAGCCCAGCGCTTACCATGCCGCGGATGAGGTTTGTCTGCTGAGAGAGCTTCTTGTTAATGAGCGACTCTCTCGCCTCCGGCCATGGGGTGAGATGAACGCTCTCAGCTCCTCCCAGGCGCTCCCAAACGAGCTCCGCTATGAAGGGGCAGAGGGGAGCGATGATTTGCGAGCAGGTCTTTAGGACATCAAAGAGGGTCGCGTAGAACGCGAGTTTCTCTTTCGATCGAGTATCCTCGGACCATACCCGCTCGCGACTTCTTCGAATGTACCAATTATTGAGGGTGTCCAGGAAGGGAGCGAAGAGCCGCATCGCCTCGTTGACCCTATAGGTGTCGAGATATTCCGTGACTGAGATCTTAAGGATCTCGGCCTCCGACAGAATGAAGCCGTCGAGCTCGCTGAGCGCTTGCCCCTCTAGCGGGATGTCAGATGGGGATACGTGATCCACTTCGGTGTAGGATGTGAAGAAGGAGAGCGCGTTCCAGATCGGAAGCATGATCGATTTGACCATCCCCTCAACACCGTCGTCTCTAAAACTAAGATCCTCAATCCCTACGGCTGGTGACGCGAAGAGGTAGGCGCGTAACGCGTCCGCCCCATGCCTCTCCATAAGTTCATAGGGATCGGTGTAGTTTTTGAGGCTCTTGGACATCTTTTTTCCATCGGCCGCGAGCAGCGTTCCGTGGACCATGCAGTGCTTGAAGGCGGGTTTATCAAAGATCGCTGTCGATAACACGTGAAGGTAGTAGAACCAGCATCGAATCTGGCCCGTGTATTCAACGATAAAATCCGCTGGGAAGTTGGCGCGAAAGCGTTCAGCGTTCTCAAACGGGTAGTGAAACTGTCCGTATGGCATCGAGCCAGACTCAAACCAACAATCGAGGACCTCAGGCACGCGCTTGAGCTTGCTTCCGCAGGAGCAGGGCACCGTGACGGGATCGAGAAACTCCTTGTGGAGATCTGGAAGTGTAGAGCCTGAATCGCGCTCAAGATCGGCTACCGTTCCGTACACCTTTTGAGCGCCACAATCACCACACTCCCATACGGGTATGGGAGTGGCCCAGTAGCGATTGCGCGAGATATTCCAGTCGCGAGCGTTCTCAAGCCAGTTACCGAATCTCCCGTGCTTGACCGTGTTTGGGTACCACTCTATCTCCTCATTGGTCTGAATGAGTCGCTCGCGGAGCGATTCGACTTTAAAGTACCAGGCGTCAAGCGCTCGATAGATGAGCGGAGTGCGACACCGCCAACAGTGCGGGTAGTTGTGCTCGATCGTCTCATCTCGGACAACGCTTCCACGCTCTTTGAGAAGCTTAATGATAGCGGGATTGGCATCGTGCACGTTCTGACCCGCGAAGTCAGAGACCTCAGCCGAGAAGCAGCCCGAGGCGTCGACGGGATTTTTGACCTCTATCTGGTACTTACGACAAGCCCAGTAGTCGTCCTCGCCGAAGGCGGGCGCCATATGAACGATTCCCGTACCGTCCTCGGTTGAAACGAAATCAGCGCTGATAATTTTGAAAGCCTTCTCCTCACTAAAGTAGGGAAAGAGTGGCCGATAGTGAAGCGTCTTTTCAACAAGATCGGCGCCCGTGTGAGATGAGATAATAGTTGGGTTTTTACCGAGCTCTCGCTCGTACCTCTTGAGAGCGTTTTTCGCTAACAGCAAACGGCCGAGGGGCGTCTCAATCACGACGTACTCGATGTCGTTGCCCACCGCTAGGGCGAGGTTTGAGGGTAGTGTCCACGGGGTCGTCGTCCAGGCTAACGCCGATACCCCTTCCATTTCGAGAAGTGGAAAGGTGACGGTTATGGCGCGGTCCTGTTTTGGTCGTGTCGCGTCATCAACCCGGATCTCCGAGAAGGAGAGGGGGGTCTCGCACCGATAACAGTACGGCGAGACCCGGTAGTCTTTGTAGATTAACCCCTTTTTGTGGGCCTCGCCGAACGCCCACATGACCGATTCCATAAAAGAGCGGTCGAGGGTGCGATACGCCTTATCCATATCAACCCAGCGTCCGATCCGATCGATGTACTTGCGCCACGCGTCATTAAACTCAGAGACGATTCGGCGACACTCAGCGTTAAACTTCGCGACTCCTACAGAGCCCTCGATCTCGCTCTTGTCTTTGAGCCCGAGATTCTTCTCAGCGATCGTTTCGATCGGTAGACCGTGGCAATCCCATCCCCAGGTCCGTGGGACGTTATATCCGCGCATGGTTTTGTAACGTCCGACAACGTCCTTTAAGATCGAAACAAAGATCGTTCCGTGGTGGGGGCTGCCGGTCGGAAATGGTGGACCGTCGTAGAAGATAAAAGTCGGCTTATCCCTGTTTGTGTCGACTGAGCGTTGAAACGTACCCTCGCGATTCCACCGGTCTACCACCCCCTTCTCTAGGGTTGGAAGGTGGGGGCGGGATTCGACTTTTTGGAAAGAGCTCTTGTTCGACATTACAATCCTCGGCTGCCACAGAGTGGGTGTTCAGAGATCGGCCTCATAGAAAGAATTGAGCGCCGCGGCCCTGAGGCTGCTTTGGGGTATATAGTGCCTAAATACTTGAATCGAGTAAACCCGCTTGAGTGGGGCTAAGAACCTAAAAACTCCGGCATGACCGGTTTGTCATCCTGGATGGGTGCTCGGTGTGGGGGATCCTCGGCGGAATCAGCTGCGCGCGCCTCCCCGATTCATGATCGCTTGGATTAGGGGGGAGATCTGCGTAGTTGACGAAGCGCCACCTTTAGAGAGTACGGAGCGGGGGTAATCATCTGATCACCTAAAACGATCATGGGTAGTGTTTGAGATCCTGAGACCCTACTAACCTGTTCGCGAAGGGCGAGCGCCCCGGGGTTTCGATCGATGTTATGCTCAACGAATGGGATCTGAAGTTTCCGCAATGATTTTGTAAGGTCATCACATTTCGGACATGCCGACTCAACGAGCACGATCGGTTGATCGTAAGAAAACGCCAGATGATTGCTTTGATAAAATAAGCGAGCCTCAGAAGACGAGAGAAAAAGGGGTAGTGAGCTTCTTCGAGGAGCGAAGCTCATCATCCCGATGCTCAGCACCACCAGGACAAGAGGAACAACCCCTCCGACTACCTGAGAGATAGTTCGGGGCGCCACACTCTCCGATGGGCGCTCTCGGGTTAGGCCCTGAGGATCTTTCATTTTAAGCTCTTTCCCCACGTGTAGGCTCCCGTTGTCCTGCGTGACGCGCGCCGGCTCTCTTTCGTTATGGGTATCGCGGCCAACCTAGCAATCGACACACCTCTATTTCTTCGTCATTGTATCATTAGGTCTTTAGGGTTAGAGGCTATTTCGGGGCCTGGGAGCAGTCTGAAGGGATCGTGGTATGACGAGCCTAGGGGACCGGTAGAGACTACCTTGGCAACCGCACGAATTTGCGAGGACTTATCGAGCCAGGAAGTTCTGTTCGTGATTGCGAGCGCTGGCCGTAATTAGGCGGCGATCGACTCAGAGCAGCTCTTGGACCCGGAGCAGTCAGAGCATCCCTTCCCCTCACGGTAGTGCATGCCGAGCCGCTTCATGAGCTTATTATCGTGATCGTCCCCAGGGTTTGGGGTTGTGAGCAACTTCTCCCCAGCGAACACGGAGTTGGCTCCCGCGACGAAGCAGAGAGCCTGCATCTCATCAGACATCTCCATCCGTCCCGCAGATAGCCTGACCATCGATTTCGGCATCATGACACGAGCTGTCGCCACGAGGCGGACAAACTCAAGTGGATCAACCTTCTCGCCCTCAGCCAGCGGGGTACCCTCCACACGAACGAGCATATTGAGCGGCACGCTCTCCGGATGGGTCTCTTGATTCGCGAGCTGAACGAGGAGGCCGAGGCGATCCTTGGATCCCTCTCCCATCCCCACAATTCCTCCACAGCACACAGTCATGCCAGCCTTTCTAACAGTCTCAAGGGTTCTAAGGCGGTCCTCATAGGTGCGGGTCGATATGATTTCGCCGTAGTATTCGGGCGAGGTATCGAGATTGTGGTTGTAGGCATAGCAGCCCGCTTCGCGAAGCCGCGCGGCCTGTGACTCCGAGAGCATCCCGAGGGTGCAACAAACCTCCATGCCGAGCCCGTGTACCTCTTTAACCAAATCAATAATTGCGTCGAAGTCTTTTCCGTCTTTGACCTCTCTCCACGCCGCTCCCATGCAGAACCGGGTGGAGCCTGATTCCTTCGCTTGTAAAGCCTTCGAGCGAACCACATCTTTCGGTAGCACTGAGTGTCGTTCAACCCCGGTGTTGTAGTGCGCCGATTGCGGGCAGTAAGCGCAGTCCTCAGGGCATCCTCCGGTTTTGACCGAGAGGAGCGTCGAGCGTTGTACCTCGCGGGCGTCAAAATTAGCTCGGTGTATACTTTGTGCCTTAAAGAGAAGATCGGGAAAGGGTTGATTGTAGATCGCTTGAGCCTGTTCTAGTGACCAATCGTGGCGCGGAGTTTGAGCTTCGTTCTGCATCTTTTATCCTTAAAAACGACCCACACTAGATAACCTATTTCGCTCGGATGGGATAGGCAAGGTCAGACCCGATCGGATTTATGTAGGGGTGTGGAAGGGTTACGAGAACTAGCCTCGTTAAGGGGTCTGTCGGTTTATGGAGACGATCAGTAGAATCCTCGATTGAGTCGCTTGGCTGGCTTTTAGCGTGATAAGGGCGAGAGCGCCCCTTGTGGAGGCAGACGTATGTCAACGATACGGTGGGTACTCTTCGACCTTGGGGGAGTTCTGCTTGAGGTAGTTCAATCAAGAACCTTCCAGTGCCTTGAGCCCTTAACTGGACTAGCGGCTCAAGAGATTGAGAGAAGGATAGCATCGACCACATTCTTCAATGAACTTTTTATCGCGAACGAGTTTACCCCCGCGGAGGTAGCGGTCCGGCTACACGACGTTTTGGGGGTTAAGCTCTTGGAGCGGGACGTGGTGACCGCGCTTAACGCTGAACTTGGCGCGGAGATATCCACAACGGTGGATCTCCTTCCAGCTCTCCAGCGGCGCACGCAGATCGGGTGTTTATCCAACACCAACTCGATCCATTGGGATAAACTATTAGCCTCGTATCCCTTCATGCGGCGCTTCGACAGAAGATTCGCCTCTCAACTTCTTGGCTGCGCTAAGCCTGGGCAAGAGATTTACGAGAAAGTCTCTGGGCTCCTCGGCGCGAGTCCCCGTGAGATCTTATTTTTTGATGATAAGAGCGCTAACGTCGAGGCGGCGCAAAGAGTCGGGTGGCACGCGCGACGCTACACTAACCACGAGCGGCTTGTGTCTGATCTGCGGGAGTATCAATTAGTCTAACGAGGGCCGTCGTTGGGCGGACGTCCCGGCTATTTAATCCCATCGCTCGCCGCGAGCCGAGCGAAATCTTCGGCGAAGTAGGTAATAATCATGTCAGCGCCGGCGCGTTTAATACTGGTGAGTGTCTCGACCATCACTCGTCTTTCGTCAAGCCATCCAAGCTTAGCGGCGGCCTTCACCATGGCGTACTCACCACTCACGTTGTAAGCGGCCGTCGGCATTTCAAACTTTTCTTTGACGGCGCGTATCACATCGAGGAACGCGAGAGCGGGCTTGACCATCACAATGTCGGCGCCTTCCTGTATATCGAGCGCAACTTCACGGAGAGCCTCCCGAACATTAGCCGGGTCCATCTGGTATGTCTTGCGATCGCCATACTCGGGCGCTGATTGCACGGCGTCACGGAACGGTCCGTAAAATGAGGAGGCGAACTTCGCGGCATAGCTCATCAGAGGGATGTCAGAGAAGTTGTTCTCATCGAGTCCGGCCCGCACAAAGCCGATCACGCCATCGAGCATGCCGCTCGGAGCTATCATGTCGACTCCCGCCTCGGCGTGAACAAGCGCCTGCTTCAGAAGATTGGGAAGGGTTTCATCGTTGCGCAACTTTCCGTCACGCATCACCCCACAGTGTCCGTGGCTCGTGTATTCACAGAAGCAAAGGTCCGTTATGACCATCATCTCAGGCGTCGCGCGCTTGATCGCTGTAATCGCTTTTGGGATTACCCCCTCGGGATGCCAAGCGGATGAGCCGATCTCATCTTTAAACTCTGGAATGGCGAACAAGAGGATGGATCTGACACCGAGATTGAGGAGCTCCTCGGCTTTCGCTGTCGCGTAGTCAACACTGAGTTGAAACTGCCCTGGCATCGATCCGATCTCGCGGCGAACCTTCTCTCCAGGAACAATGAAGAGAGGCGCGATCAGATTGGAGGCGCTAACGTGAGTCTCACGAACCATCTCTCTTAAACGCGTGGAGCCGCGAAGGCGCCTTGGTCTAGTTTGCGGATACATAGTACGAGTCATCAGGGGTTTAACGCCCGACAGAGTACGAGAGGAGGCGATTCAAGTAAAGAGGTAGTGGTAATAGTTCGGCCCTGATCGTTCAAGCCACTCCCCCCTTTGTTCTTGGGGAGGTTGTGGCAGTGTGTCTTATCGGGCGGCGAAAAAACGCTCTATCGCGCAACTATTCGCGGATCGTTCCGAACAGCGGTGGAGACGCTTTGCTAACGAGGGGTTTCTTCCGAGTGCGTACCGAGAGAAGTGGGATGCAAGACACAAAGGTCGAGCCTGCCAGCGGTGCTGAGTTACCTGACCGGAGTATCGCCCCTGGGCGTACTCGACCGGGCGGGCAGGGACTCCTTGTCGAAGAGTATCAGGAGTTCGTTGAGGCTCTCGTCGCCCGATTGATGAGGGCGATGAACCTCCCCTTTAAAATGCGCGAGGATTTCGTAAGCGCCGGCCTCTTGGGCCTGGTGGAAGCCGCTAGTCGCTTCGATGCGGACCGGGGGAGTGATTTCCGATCCTTCGCTTTTCTGCGGGTTCGCGGCGCTGTGATTGATCACATTCGAGCGTCTTGCGATCTGACGGGCAAGTCGTATCGACTCTTTAAGGCCCTTGAGGGGGCACACGAAGCGCGCGCGCAGGAGGTGTCGGAGCGTAAGGGGATCGCCGTTGATCCTAGGGCCAAAGCGGCGGCGGCCATCGATACCCTCAGCAAGAGCGCGGTCGCGTTCGCTATCGTCAGTAGTAGCGATGAGGAGGCTCTCAGCCCCTCGCACGTCCCCCTCGACCCCGAGCGAGAGGTCACCAGGCGGGAGATTTCGAAAAAAATCCGCGGTCTCATAGCAACTCTCCCAGAAAAAGAGCGAACAATCATCGAGCAGTACTACTTTCACGACCGAAGGCTTAGTGAGGTCGCCAAAGAGTGCTCGGGTCTGTCGAAGTCGTGGGTATCGAGGTTACATGATCGGGCGCTGGGGCTCCTACGGGACAAGTTGGTCGAGAACGATATTACCGAGGTTTTTTAGATCTCCCAGGTCCTATTTCTCCCTATCCATCGTGTGCCTTTGGGGCATGGCGGGATGTAATGAGCAGATAGTTCACGATCTCTCCGAGCGTGACGCCAACAGGATCGTGAGTCACCTGAGCGCCTCACATCTTGAGGCGGACAAGGTTCCGCAAGCTGATGGACGGTGGGCGATCTCGGTGGCGCGCGCTGACATGGTACCGGCGCTTCGACATCTTGACGCTCAAAGGCTCTTAATCTCCCGAGATAGCGGGGCGCTCTCCTCGGCTCGTGGTTCAATAGTGCCAAGTCGCGAGGAGCAGTGGTTTCGTTACGAACGCTCTGTGTCGCTATCGATCGAGGAGAGTATTAAAGCTCTTCCTGGTGTGCTTGACGCGCGCGTTCACGTCACTATTCCCGATCAAGACCCACTTTTTGGATCGCGGGAGAGCAAAAAAGGATCAGGATCCGTACTCGTTGTTGTGGATGATCGGTTCAGATCAAACGAGGATGAGATCGCCGCTTTGGTCGGTGGAGCGGCGGGGCTATCTCGGGATGTGGTTAGGGTCTTGCGGAGCTCCCCCGAAAGTGTGAGCGGCCCACCCGTATCCCGTCAGTACCCAAGCAGCGGGGACTCTTCCTCTCTCCTCTTAGAGGCCCTTTCGTGGTGGCCTCACGTGATAGGATCGCTCGCCCTTCTGGGCTCGCTCATGTTGGGATTTGCGTTTGTAAGGAGGACCAAGGCCCCCCGTGTCTTCCCCCTGCCAGCGAGTCTCGATTTTGAGGGATAGACGGATGGATTGCCTTCAGACCATAGGACGAGAGCGGGAGATGGAAGACGATCCATCCTGGATCGGTATGGCATGTTTCTTGGAGGGGATAGATCCAGCTGCGCTTGGGCTTCCCCTGAGCGTCACTCAGAGGGTCGAGGCGATCCTCCAAGGTTTGGAGAATGAGGCTGAAACGTCAGCGTACTGGCGATGTCTTGAGGCGTTGTCGGGTGAAGTAGAGCGAGAACTCGACCATGGCTAATCGATTTCAGGTCAAAAATAGAGATTCGTTAGATCGGCAACGAGAGGCGTTCCCCTTAGCTCAGCACCTTCTCACACTCCTGGGTTCGGGGAGCGGTGTGCGACGATTCACCCTGTTTGGCGGTGACCGCGAAGGATCCAGCGGATGGATTCTATTTAAGAACGCGCACGGAGGGGGAATAGGCATCGACAGGAGTGATTACGCGCGCGGGTTATCCCCCCTTCAACGAAAGCTTGATATGGTCAGAAGTGCCCACACCGTTATCGAGAGCTTTGGAGGCCCTGTCGCGAGCGATCTCGAACTCTCCTTCAACGAGTCACCGCCCCAGGAGTGGCCTATTTTCCACGTCGATGGAGCCATCACCTCAATCAGGTGCGCTATTGGCGCTCCGATGCCTTCGATCAAGACGGCGCCAACAGTCCCCACTCGTGAACCGGTAGTGGGGGTGAGAGCGCTCGCCGAGCTATCGGCGCCCCTCGATGTAACGGAGCCCGGTGTCGTCGCGTTCAAGAGCCTTATATTCATGTTACCGGAACTTGGTGTGCGTGCCCTTTGTCAGAGTATGGGAGGAGATATGGAGTTAAGTGTAAAACCGCGGGAGGAAGTTGGAGATCAAATAGTTTCCGGAGTAAGGCTCGACCTCGGGGAAGTTCAAGTTCGACTGTGCGATCTTGTAGGGCTTAGACCGGGAGTGGTTATGAACTTAGGGGCGGTGACCCTAGAGCGATGTTTCCTTCGACTCGGGTCGACGGTTTTGGCTGAAGGGGTCTTTAGCTCGCGAGGCGGTGAGCTTCTCGTGACTATAGAGTCGGTTGCCTAGGGAAGCGATAGTGGCGAAGAGAAAAATCTCTTTGCCCGAAACGTTTTCGCGTTGTGACCGATAGGTAAGGCAAGCACTTTTCTCGGGAGATTTATGACGTTCCTTCAATCATGGCAAACGGCACCTAGTACGAGCGCAACGGGGTTCTCTATCGGAAGTTCTCAATTGATGAGATTCCCGCCTGAGCCGCGAAGCTCGCTCGGATCATGGGCCACGTCAGCCGTATCGGCCGTGGGAGGCGCGGTCAGCTCACTGGCTGGTGTGGCAACCGGATTCGGAGACACCTCTGAGATTACAAACCTTCTGAATCAGCAAATTTATATCCAGCAGATTATGCAGACGGTGTCGATGGCCTCAAATATAGCGCGTTCCCAACACGAGACAGAGATGGCCCCAATTCGCAACATGCGAGTCGGCTAATATCGGATTGGCTCAGGGTGGGACCCACGCGGTTCCACCCTGGTGGGCGCGGGGCACATGGAGCATGGGCAATCATTAGGACGCAACGAGATCGTGGTGCCGCTTGGGCTCCTCGCCCTTGTCGGCTGCATGGTGATCCCACTTCCGCCATGGGCCCTTGATATATTTCTGTGCAGTAATCTTCTTTTCGCGCTCCTCCTCGTCATCGGAGCGCTTCACATTCGTGACCCGTTGCGCTTAACGACCCTTCCCTCGCTGCTCCTCATGGCGACGCTCGTACGGCTATCGCTAAACCTCGCGACAACAAGAGCTGTGCTCGGAACCGGAGACGCGGGTCGGGCAGTTGAGGCGTTCGGTTTGGTGGTGACCCGGGGCAACCTACTCGTTGGCTTTATACTATTTCTGCTTATTACCCTGATCCAGTTTATCGTTGTGGCGAAGGGGGCGGAGCGAGTCGCTGAAGTCTCAGCCCGCTTCACACTTGACGCGATGCCTGGCAAGCAGATGGCGATCGACGCGGAGTTGCGTAGTGGGCTAATTGATCCGGAAGCGGCGCGCCGAAGGCGGGGGGAAGTTCAAACTGAATCCCGCTTTTACGGGGCGCTCGATGGGGCGATGAAGTTTGTCAAAGGTGACGCGATCGCCGGGCTCGTGATTACCTTCGTTAATATCTCGGGGGGACTCCTCGTTGGTCTCCTTGTCCATCACCTTGATCTTGAGGTGGCGCTGCACCGCTATACTCTCTTGACCATTGGAGATAGCCTCCTCTCTCAGATTCCTTCTCTCCTTAATTCGGTGGCGGCGGGGTTGGTTGTGACCCGCGTTCAGGCAAGTGAGAGCTCGTCACTTTCGAGCGATCTTATCTCTCAACTCTCACAGTTTCGAGTCGCGCGCCTCTTTGTCGCTGGAGCCTCGCTCGCGCTCGGCTGCTTCCCGGGCATGCCCCACCTAGCTCTTTTTGGAGTCGCCTCTGTGGTTGGCGTATCGTTGGTGAGGAGCCCACGGCGCTCGCCATCAAATGAGCCAGCAATGGTTTCTCGGAGCTTCGAGCCTAGTTTGTCTTCGACAATTCAACTTGAGGTGGCCCAGGACTGGCTCGCGAAAGCTCCCGGACTTACTCAGATCTCGGACGCGCTTGAGGAGCTCAGAGCCTACGCCTTTCAGCGTTGGGGTATTGTTCTTCACCGTCCTAGTATCTCGACGTGGAGCGAGCCGACCGCTGGGTACCAGATCCTGGTTCGAGGGATGGAGGTCTCTGTCGACGCGGGGGGGGGAAACGGGAGCGCATGGGAAAATCTTGTCAACGACGCCCGAGGCGTCATTGACCAGTACCGGGCGGACCTCATCGATGATGGGGCGACAAGGAGAGCGCTTGATTACGTAGAAAGGTCGATCCCAGACCTGGTGTCAGGGGTGGTGCCGGCGGTTGTTTCGCTCACCCAGCTTACGGCGATTCTCCGCGCCCTTCTCAAAGAGGGGATCACTACGAGACACATGGATGTTATTCTTCAGGTTCTCGCGGAGCATGGGGGAAAGATGAGCGACCGTGCCCTGCTCGCGGAGGTGCGTGCGGCGCTAGCCCCAGTCGTGTGTGGCGTGGTCGCTGGAGATGGCATCATTCGTGGTGTCGCGGTCGAGCCGCTTTTAGATCTGGCGCTGGCGAAAGCCGAGGAGAGTGGAACACTGATATCGGGCGAGTTGGTCGACGCGATCTGCTCAAAGGTCTCTGAGGTCATGAAACCCGGGGCGGTATTGATCACCTCCAAGAGGTCACGAGCGTATCTTAGAGATATTGTCAGGATTCGGGGGAGCGGCGCGCAGGTCATCGCCCATGAAGAGCTCGCTCCCCGGTACCAAGTGGTGCAGTCGGGTATCCTTGAGTTATCGGAAACGTCTCATCGTGCAGCCCTCATGAGCGCGGTAATGTAGGAGGCGGCGTGGGAGGAGGGAAAAAAATAACTAAATACGCAACTATTCGATCGGTTCTCTCGATAGTGTGGTTATTGATCGTAGCCACGGGGTGCGTCCCCCGTGCGCGGATACCGGATGAGCGGTTTCAGAGAGCTGAGCAATTGGTTTACGTGGGAACGGAACTTATGCGAAAGGGAAGGCTTCAAGAGGCGGAGAGGGTCTATGAGTTAGCGGCCGAGGTGGCGCCGGTAGCGAGCGCGATAGATGGAAAAGGGTGTGTCGCGCTCCTTGAGAATCGACTCGATCAGGCAGAGGGGTATTTCCTGGAGGCCTATGATATGGACGGGGCTTACGATGATGTGCTTTTGAACCTCGGCTTGCTCTATCAGCTCAAAGGTCAATCCGATAAAGCCAGGGCTATCTACCTCGATTACCTTAGTAAATGGCCTGAGTCTCCGAGAGCTCGCAACGATCTTGCGGTGCTTGAGTATGAATCAGGGCAGGGTAGAATAGAGGTGTTGAGCCAGCTTGAGAAGGCGAGAGCTCTATCGAATCATGAGATTATCAGGGCGAACATAGATCGCCTTGGTCTACCTTAGGTGGGTGGTATGACGAAGAAAGCGATCAATGTGAAGATGGCAGGGAGGGCATCCACCGCCGCAGAGGCCCTCGCGTCAGGTGCGCCAACAACCGCTCAGGCTCAGGAGGCAAAAGGCTCCTCCCCGTCACAGTTTTCCCGAGGGGTTTTGGCGGAAGCTGGTCAAATCTTCAGCTCGGAGGAACAGGCGCTCTCTTTTTTACTTAACAGTGTCACAGAGAAGCTAGGAGATGTCGGCCTTGAGTCATCGCAACTTCATGAATTTCTTAGCCTTGTTCTCGAGAGTGACCCTCAATTGAGGGAGCAGATCTTATCTGGCGTGAGCATCAGAAAGTGATCCTTATTGTCACCTCAGGTTATCTAAACCTGCATGGAGAGGGACAATGCCGCCCATGAGCGCCGGATATTAGTAGCTGATAGCGATCCAGATTCGCGCCTCGTTGTAGCGAGCGTAGTGTCGATCCTCGGTCACGAGCCTGTTGTGGCACAAGGGGCGCTTGAGGCGCTCGATGAATGTGGTCGAAGTTTGCCAGATCTCGTGATCCTCGACTACATGTTGCCCTCTCTCACGGGCATAGAGGTATGCCAACGACTTCGCTCGCTAAAGGGAGGAGAGCTCGTCCCGGTTCTCATGGTCACCGCGCGGGACGAAATGAAGGATAAGATCTCAGCTCTTGAGGAGGGGATCGATGATTACATTACGAAGCCATTTGACTACCAGGAGCTTCAGGCTCGTATAAAAGCACTCCTTCGGGTGCGTGATTTAAGCGTACGATTGGTTAGTAAAAACGACGAACTTAAGCGCATGCAAGAGCTCCTCGTTGAAACGGAGAAGCAGGTAGCGGTGGGCCAGTTGGCTGGAACGGCGGCTCATCAGCTCGGACAACCCCTTTCGGCGATTATGCTAAATTGCTTTCTTCTCGACAGGCTCCCAAAAGATGACCCAAAGTTCGCCGGAGCTCTCGCCGCTATTCAAAGTGATGTCCGACGAATGGTTGCGATGATCGATAGTCTGCGGAATGTAAAGGCATCGGCGCGCGAAGGGTACTTCGGTAATACTGAGATATTGAAGCTCGGCGACGATGAATAAAGGCTAATAGCCGCGGCGCTAAAGACAGCCGAAATCACCACTACAAAAGAGCTTTATTTCTAATCACGCCTCAACGTATAGTCGTTACGCACTGTAATCTGAAGAGGTGCTTTGATGTACGCGCGACCACAGCTCAATTACGAATGGGCAACGACTCCTGAGGAGGTAGCGGCACTAGCCGCCAGTCTGGAGCATGAGCGGATTATATCGGTAGATACCGAGACCTCCGGATGGCAGGTTGGAAACGAGCAGCTCTGTCTTATTCAGATTGGGATCCCTAGTCAGCAGAGAGTTGTCCTGATTGATGTTATGAAAGCTGGGGCTCCGACACCGTTGGGGGCAATCCTAGCCGCTCCCACCCCTCTGATTATCGCGCACAACGCCTCATTTGAGGAGCGACAGTTTGCGCGGTATGATCTTAAGCTAAAAGGTATTCGAGACACCCTCTCGATGTCGCGGCAGCTTCGTCCCGATCTTCCCAATCACACTTTGCGAACGTGTTGCAAGTTGCTCCTTGGTATCGAGTTGAGCAAGCAGGAGCAATCGAGCGATTGGTCGGTCCGACCGCTCAGTGATGAGCAGGTAGCGTATGCTCGTTTAGACGCGGAGGTCGCGATCTCGCTCTACGAGTATCTCGCTGAGCTTGAGGCCCGAGCTGAGCGGGAGCTCGATATGCCCGTGCCCGACCTGGTCAAAGAGTATAGCTCCGTGCTGCGCCATCGATTTGAATTGAGCGCGGGAATCTCTCACGAGTTGGCGTTCCTACAGGCGAGGGAGCAAAAGTTAAAGGAGGCTATCCGCCAAAAGTTGATTGATGGCGAGCCGAGTTATGATGGTCCGTATGGAAAATGCGCGATTCAGAAGGTGAAGCGCACCGAGGTAAATCCCCAACGGGTGCGGGAGGTGTTCCCTGAATTCGCCGAAGAGGTTATTCAGGAGTTTGTGGAGCGTAAGCGTTTCGACGCCGTGGCGAAGGAGCGAGGATTGCCAAAGAGCGCTATCGAGTCGGTGCTCGATACGGTTGGTTTTAATGATAGACTTCTCCTCTCGCTCGGAGACGACAGCGGCGCTGGCGAGTAGAGTCTTTAGGCCTCTAGAATCTGACCACTCTGACTCAGGATACCCCAATAGTAGCGGTAGGAGGCGCGGTCATGTAGGCGACCGGCGTACTCGATGGGGCCCCAGCTCGCCGCGTTGGCGGCCCTCAGGATCGCTCGCGCTTCCACAAGCTCGTCGACGGTCGGAATCATTCCGCGAATGATATGAGGGATCTGATCAGGGTGAATGCTCCACATGCGTAAGAACCCGAAGTCGTGACGAGCTCGATAGGCATCGTGGTAGGCTTGTTCGGCGCTCCTCACATTAACGGTAACATTGTGGTTAGCCACCTTGTTGTGGCTGAGGGCCGCGCTGGCGATCTTCGCCTTGGCCATGGCTATGATGGGGTGATCAAACTGGCGAGGGGTGTGCATCCCCGCGGAGGGGATCGCGCCCCCGAGGTGTGAGATAAAATCCATCAGACCGAAGTCAAGGGTCTCAACGAGATGGTGGGCGGCGAGTTGGTCAAGGGAGTTGAGGGCCTCAGGGGTTTCGATAAGTAGGTGAAGGGGCACGCGGCGAGGGGCCCCTTGCTTCGTGAGATAGTGAGTTATTAATCCCTCTGCCCAGAGCACCTCTCGAAGAGAGGTAATCTTTGGAATCGTTATGTACTTCACGCGATCCCCGGCTTTAGCGATGACCTCCGCCAGATCAAGCTCAAAATGAGGGGATGTTGGAGCGTGTACCCGAAGCCCAGCCTGCCTCAGAGTATTTTGAGGCGAGGTGAGAATGTTTATAAAAGTGGCTCGCAACGCCGCCTCCTGCCCGATCGGGCTGCCGTCCTCAAGATCCAGGGTTATATCAACGAGTGAGGAGCCGTCAGCTCGAAGGTGGCGCGTTTGGATCTCGAGAGCTTTCAGGGCGAACTTCTCATTTCCCGCGATGTGCTCGCATGGGGCGATCTGAGGTGGAGCGTGAGTGATGTCTAGTGGGGGAGTGATCGTGGGCATGGGGATCTCCTGACGAGAGGTTCCCTTGAAGCGCGGGGTGACGCAAGGGAGAGTTGTTGCCATTCGCGCGCCAAGTCCGGCGGGGCGCTCATCAGATCCGGACGGTGGGGGCTATGTCACGCAGGTTGATGGCTGACGGGGCTGATGCCTAACTCGTGGTAAGCATGGTAAGTGACGCAGTGTACGTGGTCGGTTTTGCGCGCGGGATCAGGCCCATCGGGGGATGGCGGTATCGCGTTTGCTCAACCGACAAGGAAAGGATCTCCCCGCGGCGCGCGATTGGAGATATAGTCACACCGCTAGATGTTTTAACGATAAGGAGTCGCGAGCATGGCAGAGCTTAAGATTGGTCAAAAAGCCCCCACATTTTCCCTCACAGACAAGGATGGCAAGGAGTTCTCGTTTGGAACAGCGAAATCTGATTACACCGTGCTTTACTTTTACCCAAAGGATGACACTCCCGGCTGCACACTTGAGGCCAAAGAGTTCTCGACGTCGCTGCCAAAATTTAAGTCTCGAAACGTGATAGTCGTTGGGATATCTGGTGGGAGCGACAAAACCAAGGCGAGCTTCTGTAAGAAGTATTCGCTCAAAGTTCCCCTGGTTTCAGATACAAACTTTAAGGTGGCTAAGTCATATGGAGCGTATGGCGCCAAGCAGTTCATGGGTCGCTCTTTCCAGGGGATCTTTCGAAAAACTTTCGTAGTCGATAAGAGCGGAAAAGTTGTAAAGATTTTCGGCTCCGTGAAACCAGAGGGGCACGCCGAAGAGGTCTTGGCCGTGATTGATTCGCTACGGGGGTCTAAAGTAGGGATGGCGCCAAAAAAAGCGACTTCAAAGAGAGAGGCTACAGGTAGTAAGCGGCGACAGCCCGCCCGGAAGACTGCCACAAAGAAGGCGCAAACAAAAAAAGCTCCTAAGAGAGCGCCGGCGAAGGGGCGAGTCGTTAAAAAGAAGTAAGAGCTATCCTACCCACGGCAGAAACGACCAGAAGCCGGGCTCAAGCGCCGGATCGATCATGATGTCGCGAGCTATACAGATCGCCGCCTCATCAACCATTGATGGTGTGTAGAGCATATCGGGCCTGCGGTCTGTCAGACCCATGGTACTACTCACTTCCAGGAGATCGTGACGATTCGTCGCGACGCGTGAGGTGCCGTACCATAGCGTCGTCCCCGAGTCGACATCGATAATCTTGGTGTGGATCGTCCACTCATCAAGCTTTGAAATTCGGTCGAGGTACCCGATCAGCACGAGGTCATAGCCGGCGTCACGAGCCAGCGTTAGAGCGCCAAAGTTGCCGGTAAAAAAGTCGTCTTTCTTGGCAGGCCAGTCTTGACGATTGAATACCTCAATGATCGGGAGCGTGTCGTAGCCTAGTAGCTCTCGGTGCACCCCCCAAGCGAGCTGCTCGCTGATTCCGGGCAGCTCCGAGTTCTGAGCGGTAAAGTTTGCCTGTGTAACAAAGGGGATAACAGCCATTCGAGCTGTCGTACCACCCTTAAATCTTTGATCAATAAACCCCGGAATGTCCGTCCTCACGTAAGCACGAGTATTGCACGTCTCGCCGATGTGGCGGTTTATCAGGGCACATCCAGGCAAAATTGCTAGGAGTGTCAAAAGAGTGACACGGGAAATTCCGAGCGCCCACGTCGCGACGATTTTGATTGAAGCTATCTGCATGAGGTTACTATGGTTACTCCAGTAGGTCCCATCCCTGGCGACAAACTACTCTCTAGAGTTCAAAGACTATGCCAGGTCGTAGGGGTTTGCACCGTCTTTTTGATCTTCGGGGCTACAGGTTGCAGCCCTCGTTACGACGATATGCCGGCCTACTGGCCCATTCCCACTAAAGAGTATGACAACTATGGGCCGGGACGGTTTAAGACCGCTCTCCTCGCCGCGCAGATCGACCGGCACTACAAGGGGTCAGCCCCAGGACCGATCGGGGTCACAACCTTTGTTAATATCGATGACCTCTATACCTCAAGCACCTTCGGTCGAATGGTGGGTGAGCAACTTATGAGTGAGTTGGCGATGAAGGGGTTCGATGTCATCGAGCTTCGTCACACTGATGTGCTGCAATTCCTCGACGGGGGTGGAGAGTTCGCGCTCTCCCGAGACGCTGGTGTCGTTCGTCCCGAAAGGAATCTTGCGGGCGTTGTGGTTGGGACGTACGTGACTTCGCCGGAGCGGGTCTATGTCAACGCGCGATTGATAGATCCCTCTACCTCGGTTGTCCTCTCCGCGGGATCGGTTGAGATGTCGAAGACCCCGGAGCTTGTGAGGCTTCTTAGGGGGGGAGGCATGCCAGGCTCGCTTGAGCGTATTCCGGTCCGACACCTCGGACAAATCGCTCAGCCGATTGATCCATCCGAGAGCTCACGACGTCGCTGGAGTCAGGAGGAGTCGGGCTGGGACATCCCCCAAATGGCGCCCCTTCCAAGTAGCCCCGTCGCGTCGCTGCCACCGAGTGTCTCGAAGAGCGAGACTGGATCTCAAAAAGTTTTGAGTCATGCCGAGCCAGTGCCATCAGGCAAGGAAGCGGCCTCTGGTCCGAAAATAAAGGTTGAGTAGGGGCTTCCCGAGATTACTTGTCGGGGGAAAGTTTAAAATGCACGTTCTCGGGGCGGCCCAGTGCCTGAAGGGGTTGACGTTCCTGGGCCGTTTGAGGCTTGCAAAATCCCGGCATCAGCGAGCACCTCCTCTGGGCGGCATCGGGCCAAAACTCGATGCCCCAGACGAGGAGAGCCAAAAGAAATCCGATAATTACCACGGAAGTTTTAATCGATGGGTCGGGGTTCCCCACCTTATTGGTTAATCGCTTGAATAGATGGTTGGGCATACTCTGGCTCACTATCTCCACATGTCCATCGGATGGGCTTCACGCAAACTTTAGCGTTTCGCCTCTTCTGTCCAATCTTCTTAATTTAAGTGATGTAAACTAAGACGTTTTCTGTTAGGTTCAGGACCCTTGAGCCGGGTTTCGGGGCTGCTCCCAGCCGGTGTTCTGAGGCCAAGAAGATTTGAGAAGTTTAAGGGTCCGGGCATTCCATGAGTGACGTTGAGACAACCAGCCATTTCTGGGTCGCCGCGCCTCCTCTCTTTTCAAGCGCTCTCCTGGTGGCGTCGGGCGCTGATACAAGTGGTACAGGTCGGGTGCGCACTGCCATTGAGATCTTCGACTTGGATGGAAAGAGGGTCAACTCTGTTGAGGTTGAGTTTCCGGCGAACGAGGTTGGTTTTGTTGAGTTGGAGCCCTTCACGGCGGCTCTTAAGATGCAGGGAGGAGTTGCCCATGGACACCTCAAGGTTACCTCCCCTCTAGGAACGAGACACCTGTATAGACAGACAGTTGGTAACAGCCTAGCCGTGTCTTCAGATCCTGAGCCGGTGCGAAACAAGGAGAGCGCCTTTATCCCCCTCGTTGTGGGTAAAGGCCATGAGCATATGTTAGTTTTGGTAAATAGCGGGGAAGATGAGGGGCAGATCGCATGCAGAATCTTTTTCGGTAATCGCTCTCCCGAGTGGACCCTTACAGTTCCCGGAAATGGTAGTCGGATAGTCGCGCTTGAGAGTGACCTCCTCGCGTCCTCTGACGATAAATCGTGGGAGAAGAGTCCCCTCCAGGCTTATGTAAGGCTTAGTGGGCGGCAGGGGTCCGCGATTGCGGGGCACATTATAGAGCGAGTTGTGGGGGAATCTCCCGATCAGGATCGCTATCGCTCTCTGACTTCATGGGGTTCTTAGCTTTATGGATAAAGCGACTTCATCCCCCGTCACGACCGTCATGTTCTGTATCTCGACCTCCTCGATTCGAACTCGGGTGCATTTTTTTCCGACAGCGGGGGCGTCAACCGGTCACCATGCCGTAACGTGTGTACTCTCACTCTTCGGGAAGGGGATCGAGAGGCGCTCGGTAGCTCTCGATGGTGGTCGGCTTAATCAGCCTGATGGTGTGCGCTTGGAGGACGCCTTTCCGACTTTACGGGGCGAGGCTTCTGGAGTCTTTGGTCTGCAGATGCACCTCTCCTCCCCTCAGGGGCGGGTGAACCTCCTCTCCTCTCAGGTCGCGGTTGAATTCGTGTCTCCGCAGGCTTCGATACTTTATCGAAGCGCGCCGTTCTCCCTAGATGTTGAGGAGGGAGGATCGCTCGTCGCGGCGAGTCTTAGCGCCCGACTCTCCGCGAATCAACGTAGGAGCTTTGTGGGCGTGGGTGTGCAGGATTCTTATGTAGCGACATCCCTCGTTATGATTAACGCGACGGAGGAGATAGTTCGACCCTGTGTGTATCACGGTGTTGGGGAGGAAGCTGAGTCGCTCGCCGTTGGAACGATCTCTCCGCTGTCAGCGATGGAGATACCACTGGAGGAGGCGCTCTTTAAGAGCGCTACCCCGCATGAATGTTTGTGGGGACTCTCCAGAGCCGAAAAGGTCTCGATTGATCCCGACTCTCTTACCCCCCAGACGGCGTATTACCTGATGTATCGCGATCCGGTAAGCAAGCGGCCTATCTCAGTGTGTGCGCTATGAAGCTAGCTCTCTTCTCTCCCTATGGTTCTCTGCATCACGAAGGAGGGTTGATCTACCTCCTCGCTAACTATCTCGTGAAGCAGGGGGCCGACGTGACCCAGTTGCGATGTGATGGGGCCTTGCCCGCGTGTGGAAGAGATAAGAAACATCCCTCAGGTCGTACTCCCTTCTCGTGTTTAGAGTGTGTTGGGGAGCAGAAGGCGCTTGCCAGCTGGGCCGGCGTTCGAGCGCGGGAATTATCATCCTTCATCGCGCCCGATGATCTTTTGACGAGCGCGCAGTGGATCTCCTCGGTGAGTGGCGGGGACCTCTCCCGGATAGAGTTCCGAGGGGTTCGGCTTTGGCATGTTTGTGAGGATGAGTTCCGCAGTCGGTGGCCTGTCGAAAATATGGAGCGTCTGACCGCGGCTCAAGAGCGGGATCTTCGTGGCCTGTATGTGGCGTACGTGCACGCCACTGTGAGTAGTGAGCGATTTATCGCGTCTTGGAAGCCCACCTTGAGTTTTTTAACGGCTACCTCTGAGCCCCTCGCGAACGCCTACCTCTCTCAGATTCGTCGCGTCCAGAGCGAGGCGGCGATATTTTCGTATGACGCGCCAACGGAGTCTATTGTTGTTGAGGCCCTCTCCTCTGGGGAGAGGTATTCAACACCCTTGCTTCTTCCTAACATCGCGGAGATGAGAGCGGATCCGCGCACGTGGGCGCCTGAGCTCTCCGCCATTGTTCACGAAATGTTGTCGTTCCTAGGGCACGGCGCGGATATCGTCCCAGCCTAAGATTTACCCCCAGAGAATGTGGTCACTCATTCGCCGTGAGGAGCTTGGCGAAGCTCGATGGTGAAGCTCGTTCCACCGCCTACAGCGCTATCGACCTGGATTGATCCTCCAAGCTTTTCCACCAACTTCTTTACGGAAGCGAGACCCACTCCTGTTCCCTCAATCGCCTCCTCCCCAGCTCGATTAAAGGGCTTGAAGATAGTCTCAAGCCTTTCAGCGCTAATCCCGCGTCCATTATCAGAGACCCTAATGGAGGTCTTCCTTCTTGAGACGCTTCGCTCCGGATTGATCGAGATAATCAGAGGGCGATCGCTACTCTTGTATTTGATAGCGTTACCGATGAGGTTGCTAAAAACTTGATAGAGTTGGGTTTTGTTTCCTAAAACCACGGGGAGCTCCTCAATCCTCGTGATCTGAGCGCATGACTCCGTTATCTGAAGCTGGTGATCGTCTAAAACCTCCCTCACGACCTCGTCGAGAGGAACAGGCTCAAGTGACCTTTCCGCCGCCGTTATTCGAGCTAATTCGAGCACCCCGTTCACGAGTTCCTGTAGTCGATTAGTCGCCTTGCGGATATAGGCGATAGGCTCTGAGAGTTGGCGAGACTGAGTGACTGAGTCATCCCCCTCAAGAAGTCCAAGCATGCCCGTTATCGTAAGAATCGGGGACTTGAGGTCGTGGGAGATCATATAGGTAAATTCGTTGAGGTCTTTGTTACGCTCCTCAATTTGCAACTGGTTGATAACCTGGGCGGTGACGTCGATTGTGATTGAGAGCGCGACATACTCATCTGCGGAGGTATCTAGGATTGGTACCGTGCGAGTTTCCACCCACAGCGTAATGCCTGATTTATGGTAGAGGCGATATCTGCACTGGAAGGGCTCGCCAGTCGCCACAATTCTGAGAGATCTCTCAACTGTCGCTCTATCCTCCTCATGTACGTTTGACTTTAGAAAGCTCTCTTTGTTCCGATATATCTCGGAGAGAGGAAAGCCTGTCAGTACCTCGGTGAAGGGGCTGCACCACACTATTGTCCCATCAGCCTCATGAAGCATGACAGCCGCGGCGACGTTCTCAGTGAGTATCTTATAACGGGTGCGATGCTCATGCTCTGATTGGCGCAGCTGGGCGATACCAGACTCGATTAATCGCGGCTGGTTTCCAAGAAAGGAAAACCACCTCCATCTGTCGTTGGTGGTAGGCGCTGGGGTTTCGGCGGCGCCCGATGATAACGCCCCTAAAAATCGCCGCATCGCGTAGAGATAGATGCCGATGGCACCGGTGAGCGCGAGAATGAGAGCGAAGATTGTGTATATCATCCGTTGCTCCATGACTCGTAGAGAGAGTGCTCCTGCTCAAAAGTAGATCCGGCTAACTCAAGAATCTCTCGCTGAGCGGATTCCGAGACGCTTAGGTGTTCCCAGGCCTCCGCTAATTTTGGCTCGTAGATTCGGCGAGTTTGTTGGGTCTCTCGTCCAGCGCCGAGCCCCAGCGTGTGGGCGATGATGTTACTCGCTTTGACTAGAGCGGTGATTGAGTTCTTTTGGATGTCCCGCCACGGTTTGTGGTGATGGCTGATCACCAGGGTTAGATCGCTTGAGAAATTCCATCGCTCAGCTATCAGATGTCCCACCTGTGTGTGGTCAAAGGGATAGGTGATGGTCTCGGCGTCTACCGATTCAAGACCCTCGGTATAGCCGTGGATAACCACCTTCTCGTAATGTCCTGAATGCTGTTGCAGGATGAGCAGTTTGCCGATGTCGTGCATTAAACCACCGAGGAAAGCCTGATCGGTTCCAGATGGATTAAGGGCTCGGGCAAGGACTCGTGCCGTTATCGCCACTCCCACATCGTGAGCCCAGAAGTTCGTTCGGAGGTGATTTCGAGAGGGAAAGAAATTAGAGAGCGCCGAGGAGTTCAGGAGCCCCTTGAGTTCTGTCAGTCCGATGACGTTCATAGCTTCGGCGATAGTTTTGCTTCCCGCGCCCCGGTTATAGTAGACGGAGTTCGCCACCTTCAGGACACGGGCAGAGAGCCCCTCGTCCCGTTCAACGACCGAGATATAGTCTTCGGGTTCGGCATTCGGATTTGTGGCGAGTTGAAAGGCTTGCTGCGCGGCCTTGGGCATAATTGGAATCGACTTCATCCCTAGGTAGCTCATTATCGATTGGCGCACGCCATCAGCGAGAGGTGGTGCCTCCTCGGGACTTTTCGATTTTGAGCCAAACAGTTTTGATAACATAACCCTCTAATAAGATGATGGTTTCCTGACAGACGGTGCCATCAGAAGGGGAGCCTCGGGGTTTCGGTCTGGGGGGTAGTGCTGCTACAACTGAGAGGTCCGTCTGTTCAACCATCCGCGAAGGGGTTCAAAGTCAGGTGTCTATTGAGTCGGTTTTGAGCTAAGTAGCTTGGTTTTTTCGATAATTTGCGTTAGCCCCTTGGGGCGGTTACTATAGGGAAGCCATACACTGGGCGTTTAGATTATGCAAAACCTTGCGAGCACACCACCAGAGCGCGATTCCTCTCTAGCCAATCAACTGGTGTTAGTGGTGGACGATGAAGCGAGCATTCGGCGCTCCCTTGAAGGGGTGCTTAAGGATGAGGGGCTCTCGGTGGCGGTAGCTGAGGACGGTGAATCAGCCATCCGCGCAATTATAAAAACAAAGCCATCTCTCGTTCTTCTCGATATCTGGATGCCCGGGATGGACGGCCTGGAGACGCTGCGAAAAATTAAAGAGATCCATGAAGACCTCCCGGTTGTGATGATTAGCGGCCACGCCACTATCTCCACCGCGATAGCCGCCACTCGGCTCGGAGCGATGGATTTCCTTGAGAAGCCCCTCGATCTCTCCGGGACGATTCAGTTAGTTCGTCGTCTGTTGAACCCTCAGGAGCCAACCTCGTCCTCGCATGAGCCGAGTTGGGAGGCGATAGAGCCGACACCGTCTGGGATGCTTCGGGAAGCGGTTGCGATCAACCCAGTTGTTTTTATGAAGCAGGCGTTGCGTGGTCGCGCCATTCCGCAAAAGACGCTCGCTCACGCGGCGATATTGTACGGACAAGGGCTGCACTCAGGGCGTAAGAGTGGCCTGATCTTGGAGCCCCTTCCCCCTAATTCAGGGATCCATTTTGTGGGCGTTTCTGAGACTACAGTCGTTCCAGCCCACGTTGATTTCGTTGAGTCGACCGGATTCGCGACAACGGTGCGGTTAGGTCAGACTCAAGCTGGCACGATAGAGCACCTTATGTCGGCGCTGTGTGCTTACGGTGTCTCGAACGTGCTGATTAAGTGTAATGGAGAGGTGCCGGTAATGGACGGCTCCGCGCGGGAGTTCTGTCGCCTCTTTGAGAACGTCGGGCTCACCGAGCAAGATGGTGAGTGGTATGAGATCGCCGTTCAAAAAGCGATAGAGGTCGGTGATGGGAAGGAGTCGATTCGGATCGAGCCAGCCGATGAGTTTACGGTAGATTACACCCTACGGTACCCCGAGCCTGTGGGAGAGCAGCGATTCTCGTTCACTCTCACCGATGCCGCCGCGTACCGAGATCAGATAGCGTCAGCGAGAACCTTTAGCTTTGTCAAAGATGTTGGGCATCTTCAACGTCAGGGGCTCGCGCTTGGCGGTCGGTTCGATAACTTCCTCCTGATCGGAGCCGAGGGCGCTATTAATGGTGAGTGGAGGTTTCCAAATGAGCCAGTTCGTCACAAGGTCCTCGACGCAATCGGAGACCTGTTCCTTCTCGGGCGTAGACTACGCGGCAAGGTGACGGCATGCATGACTGGTCATTCGGATAATATCGCTCTGCTGAAGCGGATTCACGAGGAGTTAGTTCGCGCGGCGGGATAACGCGGGTCTTCCCCTGGTCGTTTCCTCAATCCGGCGTTTCACACTTTCCTTGGTCATCTCCCCGCACGAGGGCAGGCTCACCGAGGTGGACTTCACGGGAGATGTGCTGTGGGTTTGCGGTCCTGATGGAACAGCGCTTCTATTCACTCGATCTTTTTTGAAGTGTTGAGTTCGATGACGCATAAGAAAAAAGCCACCCCCGCTCATCGCCGGGGTGGCCTTTCATGATTCTTCAGGGAGTGGATTAGCAAAAGTTGCTTGTCTCATCATCAGTGAGGCCATCTTCGTTCAGCGATATCGCTGTTAGAATCGCCTTTGCGTCGTCCCTAATCATCGCGGAGAGCCCGTTGATCAAAGTTACGTGGCGAGTTACCTCATCCCATTTCTTTTGAGAGATGGCCTCACACAGAGCGACCGCGAGGGATCGCTGCTTCGCCAAGATAGTGTCGTAGGACTCAAGTCTTCGAACAACCCCCTCGGGAACCGAATCACGAGTCTTAAAAGTTTGACGGGCCTTCGTTATCGCGCCCTCAAGCTCAGAAAACGAAGCGAAGAGTTTTTCGATAATTTTTGGTTCCATAGTCTTAGTCTCCCTGAAAAATCTAATTTGAGAAATCCGCCTTCTGGATTGGACCGCTATCCCTATTGAACTATCCGACGTTGAAGTATCTCCTCGTTCGCGGTCAGTGAGCCCGGTAGGCTCCTCAACCTAAGTTCTACTCTGTTATTGCGAAGTTCTCTCACCTTGTCGCATTTCCCAAATGGGGGAATCGGATCAGGCTCAACCGGTGTGATCAGTCGGTTACAGGCGGTCTTAACCCGCTTGAGGCCCCTGACGAGTAACATGCCGAACTCAAATAAGAGGTCGAATGGTGATTCCATATTTAGTAGGCCTCCAGCCTTCAAATAAACGGTTTTGATTTGGAGATAGTGCAAAGGTGCTGCCATACTATAAGTAGCTGAGATAAGGGTGGTTTTTTGAGCGGGCTTTTGCGGTGCAGAGGAGCGCGCAGCGGCTCCTGAATAATATGAACGATTTGCGCCTGCTCCCTTTTAGGACACCTGTATAGGGTAAGGACACACGCAATGAGCCTCAGAGAGGGAGGATTGTCCGAGCTAGGGGCAAGAGGCGCGACGGTCTCGTGGAAGCGGTGTGAGATCGTGCACGATGGCGACGCGTTTTTTAACGGGCTTGAGGCCGCGATTAATACGGCGCGCCAGAGTGTTGACCTTGAATTCTATATCTTCGCTGTTGATCAAACTGGAGAGCGGATCTTTGGAGCTCTTGAGAGGGCCGCGGACCGAGGTGTCTCCGTCCGGTTAATGGTAGACGCGATTGGATCGAGCGCCTTGGCTCGCTCTTCCCGAGAGAGGATACTAGCCGCGGGGATCCAATTTAAGGTCTTCAATGAAACGCCGTGGGCACGGTGGTGGCGAGAAAAAAGAGGACCCACGACGAGGCGGTCTAGGTGGAAAACGATCCTGCGGCGACTCAATAACCGCAATCACCGCAAGGTGTGTATTATCGATGGCCGCACGGCGTTTGTTGGTAGCTTTAACGTGACTGACTATCACTTGAGGTCTCAAAAGGGGGCGTCGGTTTGGCGGGATACGGGTGTGATCGTAGAGGGCGGTGGAGTGGCGGCCCTTTCGGAAACCTTTGAGGAGGTGTGGATCGGCCGGCTCCAGAGGTTGCGTCGTCGCTTGCGACGAAAGAATGGAGGGGAGTTCCCTCTCGTGCGCCTGAACGTAACGAGGAAACAGCGGCGAGAGAGCTATCTGGATCTGCTGGTGCGGCTGGTAGGGGCGCAGCGGAGGATCTGGATTACAAACGCGTATTTCGTCCCCGATGGGTCTCTCCTGCGTGTGCTTACTGTCGCGGCGGGGGCCGGCGTGGATGTTCGGATCCTCGTCCCATCCTTCTCAGATGTTATCTTCATCCCATGGGTCACGTCGGCTTTTCACCTCGGTCTTCTCAGAGCTGGGGTTAAAGTCTTTGAGTATCGGGATTCGGTGCTTCACGCGAAAACTATGGTCATCGATGATTGGGGTGTAATAGGCTCAAGTAATCTAAACCACCGCAGCCTTTTGCATGACCTTGAAGCGGACATCGTCCTTGTTGATTCACCATCAATAGCTTCTCTGGAGGAGCGGTTCCTGGTTGATCTGGAGCGCGCGTCCCAAGTGACGCTTGATAATTGGCGGCATCGTCCTGTAATCGAACGTCTGCTCGGGCGGGTCCTGCTTTGGTTTAGATATGTGTTGTAACCGCGATGTCCACTGACGGATCCCTTAAGGTTTTATCGTACAACATCCACAAAGGGATGGGTGTAGGCAATCGCGCGTTTACCCTGCCGCGAATAAGAGAGGCCCTGAAGGAGCTTCAGCCCGATATTGTTTTCCTTCAGGAGGTGCTCGGACAGCACGATAAGCACGCGGCTCGATTTAAAGAGTGGCCAACGCTAGCTCAGCATGACTTTTTAGCTGAAGCTGGGTGGCCCCATGCCGCGTATGGTAAAAACGCGGTCTACTCGTACGGGCATCACGGCAACGCGATATTGAGCAAGTTCCCGATCGTGGAGTACGAGAATATCGATGTCTCCACAAACGCCTTTGAATCGAGAGGAATATTGCATGTCGTGGTCGAAATTCCCGGTATGGCGATGCCGCTGCACTGCATGTGTGTTCACCTAAACATGTTGAGGCGGGGGAGAGATCTCCAGTTGAAGCACCTCTGTCGGCGGGTAATCGGAAATGTCTCTGACCAGGAGCCATTAATAGTCGCGGGTGATTTTAACGATTGGCAAGAGAGCGCCTCCAAAGTTCTCTTTGATGACATTGGCTTGCATGAGGCTTTTCTTGGACTCAAGGGCGCTCATGCGCCTACCTATCCCTCGCGGTACCCGGTGCTACGTCTTGATCGGGTCTACGCGCGCGGAGTTAGGACCCTTGGTGGGGAGGTCCTTAATGGTCCACCATGGAGCGAGCTCTCCGATCACGCCCCTCTACTCGTGTACATGGAGCCGTCTTATTAGGAGGAGTTGAAGTCCTGTCGAATTAGGCGACCGTGTAGTGCTTGTACTTCTTGGGCTCAAACCGAAAGTTCTTCCCAGCGGCGAAACTTTTGGCCAACAGCTCCGCGTCATCATTCCAAATGCTTTTCTGGGTAATGCCGCTCTTGCTTGTCACGGTCACATCCACTTTTCCCTCTCTGGAAAACGAGAGCTCGAGAGTTTCCTTTTCGTTGTTGCTATTGGTCCGGACCAAAACCATCCGCTCCCCGATCTTGTTTTGCAGCACTTTTGCTCGAGGGTTCGCGCTATTCTGTATGTAATTCTCAATGCGGATCATGAGCTGGGAATGGGTAGGCAACTTGTTGACCTTCTCAGTCGGAACAGCCGCCAGTAGGAGTACTCGGGGAGTATCCTTGGTGCGAGTAAAGGTCTTACCTTGGTGCTGACGTTTGATTTCGGTTATCGACGGCTGAATACTCTGCTCGAAGAGGCGTTTGAGATCTTTCACGTTCTCCGAGATCTGGTTTTGCATGAATCTTTTTAACGAGGCGATGCTCGGTTTCTTGGCTCCGAAGAGGGTAGATATCGCCGTCGCGCACCGAGCTACTAGTCCGGGGGGTGGAGCGGAGGCTATCTCCCACAACTTTTGGCGTAGTTCAGAGTTGGCCTTTCGAAGTTCGTGAGCGAATTCTAGTGCCGGGCGGAGCTCAGTGCCACGATCCGCGATTTTTACGAGATCAGCATCGCTAAGAGCTTTGCTGGTCATAGGCTTCGTATTGGGCGACCAAGCTTGATCGGGACGTTTAACGGGGGCTAGAGTCGGTGCCATACATTCCTTGCAAGCTAATCGGGCCTCTAAAATACTACGAACGGTCAGTCTACTCAAATAAAGTCTCAGGAGGCATGATTCCGCTCGTAGGGTAGGGGATTGGGTTATAAGGTGCGCCCTAGCCGGAGAGATTCGTACCATTTCGAATAGTTCATGTGGGCGATTAGAGAGGGGCAGGTTTAATAACCCGCAAGTGACCGTTTAGTACGACTCGGTCTTTTAGATCTCGGTCTTTTAAGGCGACCGGGATGGTCCGTCTATAAAACGCAATCAGGAACTCAAGGCGCAATCGCTCGCTGCGCAGTTCCAGAAGTTCCTGCCTCTCCACGTCCGTTAGGCCCGCGTTGTGTCCGAGCAGGAAGGAGACCATGTCGTGCGGCTCGTAGATCGGAACCTCTACTTTTTCCGTTGTAAGCTCTATGAGCTTTGTATGAAGGGACGCCGCCACGTTTGCGAGCCGATTGTCAGGGAAGGCGTCATCATCGTAGAGCCCAACAAGGGCTTTTGGGTAAGGAGCTCGAGAAACTATCCTCTGTACATAGAATCTCCGAGTGCCCCGGGTCAGGATATCGAGTGACCCATCTGGGAAACGATTGAGGACCCGCTCAAGTTTTACGCAACACCCTATCTCCGCGTTGTCGCGTTGAGTCGCGAAGAGTACGCCGAACTCTCGAGCGCCCCGCTCTCCACTCGGGTCGAGGCAATCAGCCACCATCGCTTTGTAGCGCGGCTCAAAGATCCGAAACGGTATCCGCTCTCCGGGAAATATTACGAAAGGGAGAGCGAAGATCGGAAGGGTCGCAACCTGCATACCTTCAGTATACCGCCGCCGTGGCGGGGTAACGAAATGAATTCGTTTGTATGCGCTAAGTTGTAATAGGTGTTGGTGAGGCGGTTCGCGAATCAGGGAGCCGGCCGGTTGTAGTTGACCATCAAGTGGCCTCCATCCCGGCCTTGGAGGAGAGGTTAATGGGGTGAGTTCTCCGGTCTGCGAGCCGGGTTTTTCAATCAGGTTTTTGAGCATTTGGGAGACGGTGTGGCAGGCTCAAGGCGCGCTACTTGGAGGCGCTCTTTACACATGCTATGCTCCGCACCATGCTGCTCTCACGATCCAATTCTGTTCTCAGAATGACGGTGGCGATGGTTCTCCTATCGCTCGCGATCGTGTCCCGTGCGCCACAAAACAAATGCAGGTGTCATGAGAAAAAGAGTGGGCGAACTCAGACTCAGCAGGGCAAGCCGTGCGTGTTTGGGCAGATGCGTTCTCTCTCGTCGAGTTACGTTCTTCCCATCTCAATTCAGCCTGAAGAGAAAAGCAAGCCGACCCTCACCGTAACGGTTGCGTTCCCCAAGTCCAGCGGGCGTGCCGCAGGTGGGGAGGTGGAGCGGCCGATGGCTCGCTCTCCACCCGAACAAACCGCCTTGAGAGCGTAGTCCTTACTACATTTTGAAACGGTGCCTTTTGGCGAGGGTCTGTGGTGCTTGAGCGCCTCGGATGTATTCGCCCACCGCGGCGTTTATTGACTAGTTAATTCTAAAGTATCATGAAAACGGTATCATTCCGGCACGCACTGGCCGGGTTTCTGACAGTGCTATCCATAACTCGTGACGCGCGGGCGTGTGATCTGTGCGCTCTTTACACCGCGATTCAGGTTGAGAACCCCGTAGAGGGAGCTCTACGACTCGGAGTCGCGGAGCAGTTCACTGACCTTGACAGGATTCAGCGTGATGGTCGGTACGTAGCCAATTCCGCGAATCAATACCTCAAGGCCTCTGTCACGCAAGTAACGGCGCAGTATGACCCATCCGAGGCGACCTCGCTTCAACTCGTTTTACCCGTTATCGGACGCTCCTATAGGCGGATTGAGGATGGTGTCGCCGCTCGGGGTAGTGATGTTGGGATTGGAGATGTCTCTCTGCTCGCTCACTACGTGCCGCTGCGGTACGCTGATGGCGATACCTTGGCGCGTTTAAGGCTCTTTGCCGGCGTGGAGCTTCCCACGGGCGACGCGCATCGGTTAGGAGAGGAGAGTGCTCCTGGTCACCACGGTGATGAGGGCGCTATCGAGGAGAGTGATGGGCACGCCGACGAGCACGGGGATGAGGTAGCTAGTCATGCGCTCACCAACAAACACAACGGTGTCGATCACGGCCCCGGCGTTGAAAACGCCATACACGGGCACGATCTCGCCCTGGGTTCAGGCTCGTTTGATTTTCCATTGGGAGCGGGGCTTTTCACCCAGTGGAATAGATTCATCTTCGCGTCAGATATCCAGTATAACATTCGTACCCAGGGGGCTTACTCCTATCAGTACGCGAACGACTGGGTATGGGGTGTCGCTGTGGGGCGCTACCTTTATCTCGATGATGATTCACAAGTCGCGCTGAGGGCTCGCCTCTCGGGGCAGTACAAGGATACGGATACCGGAAAGGGTGGGGCTGAGTTCTCGGACACCGCTTTTAATGGGAAGTTCCTTGGGCCAGAGATAACCGCGATGATCAATCACCGCTTGCAAGGACTTTTGGCGCTCGATATCCCACTGGACGTGAACAACTCCGACCTCCAGATCACACCGGGATACCGCTTGAGGGCAGCTCTAACCTATCGGTTTTAAGTGGTATATTGTATGCTCTAAGGGCTTCTCCCGGCTATTGACGGAGCTGGGGGAAGCCTGGAGTATACCCGTTGGGATCGGGATCCTGATGGAGCCCTTCCAAGTGGTTAAGCGTAGGGAGTTAATTGATGTCAGAGCAGGTGCGTAAGCTTCCCCAGGAGGGAGTCGAGGGGGGTGTTGTGCAGGCAGCCCCGCCCGCCGCTCAGGATATCCCCGCTTTGATGGCGGAGATTCGGGCGCGGATCAAGTCTGACATCGAAGGGGCTAGGGACAGGCGACCTGAGCTCTCGCGCACGGCAGCGCGATTCGCGAGGGACCGGGGAGTTAAACTTGGGGACCTGCAGCACTCCGAAGATCTGAGGTTTTTAAACCAAAACTACGCCCTCGAGACAAAGCTCACTCCAGCGGTAATCCCATCTCATCGCGGCGGAGTGATCGGCCGCCTGATCCCATCAGTCAAACGAGTCAGCCGAGCGATTCTAAAAAAAGTTCTTCTCGCGGATTATCTAAGCGCTGAGAGGCAATTCACGGAGCACTTGGTTCGACACCTGAATGAGGTCGGTCGATACATCGACGCGAGAGACAACGAGGTTCTTAAAAAAGTCGACTACGAGGTGGCTCGCCTCGATGATGAGAAAAACTCCGCCATCGTGGCGGTGCAGCAGGATCTCGTGACGCTCGCTCAGGATTATAGGGACCGAATCGCTGCCCTTGACACGATGATGCGAGGGCTTGAGGGGATCGTAAATAATTATCAGAAGTACACCGACTCCCGACCTCCAAGAGTAGTGGAGAATGATGCCACTACCACTCCTCCCGATACATCCTACCTGCTTTTAGAGAACCGCTATCGAGGTGGCGAGATAGAGATCGAGCGACGTCTCTCAATTTATCCCCCGATCTTTCAGGGCTCGAAGGCTCCTGTTCTTGAGATCGGCTCGGGGAGAGGTGAGCTTCAGAGGTTATTCAAAGACGCTGGGGTTTCCTCATACGGCGTCGATCTCGATACGGTGATGGTAAACGTCGCGAACTCAAATGGATGTGACACGAAGCTTGGAGATGGGATAGCGCACCTGCGCGCTCTTCCAGATGCCTCTTTGGGTGGGGTGATAGCCGTTCAGGTGGTGGAGCATCTGACGCGGTTACAGCTTAGAGAGTTGTGTGAGCTAGTCCGGATAAAGCTACGGCCAGGCTCTAAGGTTGTCTTTGAGACGATAAACCCGCAATCAGTTCTAGCTCTCTCCTCAAATTATTTTAGAGATCCGACGCATGTATGGCCGATGCACCCTGACACGCTGGGATACATCGCCACTCTGGCGGGCCTTACAATAGTTGAGACTCGCTACCTCTCGCCCGTTTCCCCGAACCACCTTTTAAAAGAGATCCCAGCTGACTCAAGTAACACCGGACCGGTAAACGACGCCATTCAAAGGATCAATGGAAACCTTCAACAGCTAAACCGCCTCCTCTACGGTTTTCAAGATTACGCCCTCGTGCTTGAGGTGCCGTAAGCATGGCTCGTATACTAGTGCTTGGGGCTAAGGTTCCCTTTACTCACGGCGGTCAGGAGGTTCTGGTCGCCACTCTCGTGAAACATCTGCGCGCTCGCGGGCACGAGGCTGATGTAGTTGAGTTGCCGTTTGACCCACTTCCGAAGCAAAATCTAATAGCCCAAGCGGCTATGTGGAGAGCTCTCGATCTCTCTGAGTTCGCTGGCCAGCAAATCGATCTGGTGATCGCCACAAAGTTTCCAACGTACTACGCGAGGCACCCAAAGAAGAGCGTCTGGCTCGTGCATCAGCTTCGCTCCATGTACGATCTCTATGGTGGTCAGTATTCGGATATCGGCGATGACCCTCGTGACGAGGCCCTTCGTCGTATGATTACGGATGGAGATACCACGGTTCTAGCGGAGTGCTCCTACCGCGCGGCGATATCGAAAAACGTCGCCGATCGTCTCGAAGCGTTTAATGGACTATCGTCGCATGTGCTCTACCCCCCGCTTCCGCAGGGGAATGCGTATCAGAGCGCGGGCGCGAAGCCGTACATCCTCTCAGTTGGTAGGATATGCCGGATTAAGCGACTCGATCTCATGCTTGAGGCTCTACCGTTTGTCGATCCAACTCTTTCGCTCAAGGTGGTGGGAGTCTCAGATGAGCCCGGAGCGATGCAGTATTTCACTAACGTAATGAATAAGAACAACCTCGCCGGGCGCGTTCAGTTCTTAGGTAGAGTTGGTAATGAGGAGCTGGTTGACCTCTATTCAAAGGCGACCGGAGTATTTTACGCGCCGTTTGATGAGGATTATGGTTACGTCACGCTTGAGGCCATGGCGAGTGGGCGTCCGGTTGTGACCGCTACTGATAGTGGTGGCACCCTAGAGTTTGTTAGAGACGGAGAGAGTGGAAGAGTGGTGGCGCCTGAGCCTCAAGCCGTCGCTGAGGCCTTCAACGGTCTTGTGCGGGATCCGGAGGGGGCCAAGAGGATGGGGGCGGCGGGACGATCCTTTATTGAGTCTTCTGGTATGCTCGATACAGGGTGGGACGCGGTGATCGATGGACTGCTCTCACCGTTGCTCTCCCCAGATATCGCCGGGCGGAACAAGGTCATCGGAGTTTAATGGGAAGTCGCAAACTTCGAATCGCCTGGTTCACCCACGTCGCTCGACCCGGGCAGCCCGTGGCCACGATGTCTCAGTACTGCACGGATCTTTTGGTGCCCCTTCTCCGTGAGAGATTTGATATCGAGATCTTTTGTGGGCTCTACTCAGGCGAGCACTGTGGGGTACCCCGCCACCATCTCCTTACGGCATACCAACGCCATCGCGCCAAGCCCTTCGACCTCTTCTTCTATCAACTTGAGGATGGACTACTCGGGCGATCTCTTCGCACCCAGATCGGAATTATGCCAGGTGTCACATGGGTGCACGATCTCTATCTCTCCGATCTTGGGGCAGAAGGGATTCACACCAGCCCGTGGGAACGATCGCTCGCTCAATATTTCAATCCAGCCATTCCATTTAGCGATAGGGGAGCTCCTCCCCATCAGTTGCGACCCCAGGCGTTTCGAGAGACGGCGCTATCTCCGGTCTCTCTCTTTAGTTCCCGGTGGGGAAAGCGGGAGTTTGATCGTTGGGTTACCGCAAGGCTTGAGCATGTGCCAGGCGGACACCGCTCAGAGTTCCTGGCGGTTCCGGTCGTCATGCGAGAGAGAAGAGATAGTCTCGTGGGAGACAAGAGGCTTCGAATTATCGCTGTTGGAAGCGCTTCTGGCGTTGGCAGGGCGCACAAGTTTCTACCAGCCCTCGCCGCCTTAAAAACCCCTTGGCATTTAACCTGGATGGTTGAGCCTACGGAGCGAGATGAAGCCGAGGTCCTACTGAGTGAGTTTGGGGTGAGCGATCGTGTTTCCCTCATCGAGGGGATGTCTCCCCAGAGATGGGAAGATCTTTTACGTTCAAGCGACGTCGCGCTCCATCTGCGTAGTAGCCCATTTGGGCATCTTGGCCCCTATCTGCAACTCTCAATGGCTGCCGGAGTCGCGGCTATAGTGATGCGCTACGCTAGTGGCGAGGAGATTCCGCAAGACGCCGTTTTCTCGATTGTGCCGGGAATGCACGAGACGGCTCAGATCCTAGGGGTTCTTGAGGCTTTGTCGCGCCGCGACCCAAGAACTCTCGCGGTTTCGGCTCAAGCGCTCACGCGCTCCGAGAATGAGGTTTCGGTGGTCGCGCGCAGGATGAGCGTTCTCTTTCAATCGGCGGCGCCAGCTTTAGTTGAGGTAATGGCTCGGTGGGAGTCTCTCTATGCGGCCGCCGCTCACGCGCTTCTTGACGAAGTGAGAGGGTTCGTCGATGCGCCTGTAGGCGGGATGCCGGGCTCGTATGAAACGATAGTGGCGCCGTTTGTGGAAGAGCTCCACCTTCAAACGCTACAGCCAAATCGCTATTAAAAATGCCCCTGCCTTAACACTCGAATCTGAGATAAGTTTTTCGGGGATCTGTACAACACTCTCCCCGGCTAGGTTGATGTGTCGTTGAGTGATACTATTCACGCGCCATCACCGCGAATGGTTGCCCTAATATAATCTGTGAGGGATTCAGTTATGAGGATCGTTTCTCGTTATTCACCGCTACTTGTAGTAGCGCTATGCGTGGCCGCTTTGTTGAGTGCTTGTGGATCAAAAGAAAAAACTCCGGAGGCTCCCCAGCTAGAGGTCGGTGTCGCGGAGATACGGAGGCAGGATGTAAATCTTTCCTCTGAGTTTGTCGGGAGAACGGCGGGTTCAATTGATGCGGAGGTGCGGGCTCGCGTCGAAGGCGTTCTAGAGAAAATTCATTTTCAAGATGGCGGGGAGGTCTCGGAGGGGCAGGTGCTCTATTCGGTCGAGGAGGCGCCGCTTAGGGCAAAGGTCGCTGAGGCCCGAGCGGTGCTCTCTGAGGCTCTGACCCGGCAGTCGCAGGCCGATAGTGATTTGAAGCGAATCAGACCACTCGCAGATATCAACGCGGTGAGTAAGCGTGAGCTGGACGCCGCGATCGCCCGTAAGGGGGTTACTGATGGTGGTGTTGACGCGGCGAAAGCGCAGGTGGAGGCCGCTGAGATTCAGCTTGGATACGCTCAGATCACCAGTCCAACCCAGGGACTAATCGGAATATCGAAGGTGAAGGTAGGCGAGCTCGTTGGGCGAGCCCCAAGCACCGTAGTGCTTAACACGGTTTCAAAGATTGACCCTATTCACGTCAAGTTCTCGGTGAGCGAGCGTGAGTATCTTTACTTCGCCAAGCTGATTGAGGCCCAAGGTCCTCATCGCGAGAAGCGCTCCCTTGAGTTAGTGCTCGCGGATGGATCGGTGCATGGGCACCGCGGACAACTCGTGTCAGTAGATCGAAATATCGATTCGCAAACTGGTTCGATAAACGTGGAAGCTGAGTTTCCAAACCCTACAAAACTTCTCCGACCAGGGCTCTTCGCTAAAATCAGGACGATAGCCGAAACGCGCAAAGACGCGCTCGTTGTGCCGAAGCGCGCCCTAAAAGAGATGCAGGGTAAGTATCAGGTTTTTGTTGTCGCCGTGGACGGGAGCGTTGAGTCTCGCGGTATCGAGCTAGGGGCTGACGCCGGGGATTCTCGAGTCGTTGAGTCGGGGTTGAGTGAGCATGAGCGCGTAGCGATTGATGGTATTCAGCGTCTCCGCGCCGGGATGGTCGTGAAGCCCAAGGCTGTCAGTTAATTATACATGTGATCGTCAGGGGGGTTATGGTGAAGGAGTATTTTTTCGTACGACGTCCTACTGTGGCGATAGTGCTTTCAATCGTCATGGTGATCTTCGGAGTTGTCACAATCGGTGGTTTGCCGATCTCTCAGTATCCAGAGGTGGTTCCCCCGGAGGTTCAGGTAAGCGCCACATACTCCGGCGCGAACGCTCTCGCCGTTGAGCAATCAGTAACAACTCCGCTTGAGCAGAAGCTTAATGGCGTCGAGAACATGATCTACATGCGCAGCATCAACGCGAACGACGGAACTGCGTCTGTGCGTGTTTCGTTCGAAGTAGGCACGAACCTCGACATGGCGAATGTACTGGTGCAGAACCGAGTCTCTGAGGCTCAAGCTAGCCTTCCCGAGGAAGTTAAGCGCCTAGGAGTCACTGTAAAAAAATCCCTCTCATTCCCTTTAATGTTGGTGACGCTTCGTTCGCCAAAGGCGACCTACGACAACACCTTTTTGAGTAACTACGCCACGATAAATGTTCTGGACTCTCTCGCTCGTATTAGTGGAGTAGGGCAAGTCAACCAGTTTGGTGGAAGTGATTACGCCATGCGGGTATGGATAAAGCCGGATCAGCTTGCCCAAGTTGGCCTCGGAGTGTCGGATGTCTATCGCGCTATTCAACAGCAAAACGTTATTGCCCCTGCCGGGCAGATAGGGGGACCTCCCGCCCCAACGGGCACTGACTCGACCCTTGTCGTGAGAACTTCGGGGCGCTTCGACACTCCGGAACAGTTCGGAGAGATCGTTGTCAAATCAGATGAAAACTCAGGCGCCTTGGTAAGATTGAAAGACGTGGCGCGTATCGAGCTCGGGACGCAACTTTATAACGCTCGGGGTCGTTTTAATGGGGAGGACGCCGCCGTCCTCTCCATTTACCAGGTTCCCGGATCCAACGCGCTCGCGGTCGCCGATGCTGTGCGAAAGACAATGGAGGAGCTAAAAGCGCGCTTCCCCGATGATCTTGAGTACGTGATATCGCTTGATACCACCAAGGCGGTAACCGAGGGTATCGATGAGATAGTTCACACCTTGCGAGACGCGATTATCTTAGTTCTGCTCGTTGTCTTTATCTTTCTGCAAAGCTGGCGAGCGACCTTGATCCCAATTCTTGTGGTGCCGGTATCTCTCATCGCCACCTTCTCTGTGTTTCCCTTGCTTGGGTTCTCCGTTAACGTTTTATCTCTGCTCGGATTAGTGCTAGCGATCGGAATCGTGGTGGATGACGCAATCGTGGTGGTAGAGGCGGTAATCCACCACATTGAGCATGGTAGCTCTCCGCGGGAGGCGACTAACAAAGCCATGAAGGAGGTAGCGGGGCCAGTGATGGCGATAGCGCTTATCCTGTGCGCTGTCTTTGTCCCCGTTGTATTTATGGGTGGAATAACGGGACGCTTCTATCAGCAGTTCGCCGTTACCATAGCCGTATCCGTGCTCTTTTCCGCGGTTGGCGCGCTTACGCTAACGCCGGCGCTGTGTTCAATCATGCTTAAGCCAGCTACTCCGACAACGGGCGTACTGGGACGGTTCTTTAAGAGCTTCAATTCTGTTTTTGATCGGTTCACTGGCGCGTACGTTGGAATGGCAGGCTTTATCGCTCGAAAGCTTGTGAGAGGGGTAGTCATATTCGCGGTTGTCGTTGTTGGGATCTCGCTTCTTGGCAAGGCGCTGCCGACAGGGTTTGTGCCAGAGGAAGACCAAGGATATATCCTCGCCAACGTGCAGCTGCCGGACGCGTCGTCCCTGGAGCGGACAGGGGCCGCAAGTCGAGAAGTTGAGACTATGCTCCTCAATGCGCCGGGCGTTGAGAGCGTGACCACCGTGGTTGGTTTCAGCCTGCTGACTCAGTCATACGCGAGTAACACGGCATTCTTCTTCGTATGGCTGAAACCGTGGGCTGAGCGACCAGGATTGCTTCACTCCTCTTTCGGCCTTCTGCGTCGATTGAACAAGCAGTTCGCCCAGGAGTTCACTGAGGGGGTAGCGATGGCCTTCGGTCCACCAGCGATACCAGGGCTCGGAACAGGTTCGGGATTTAGCATGATGCTCCAAGATAGGAGTGGAAAAGGGCCTGAGTACCTGGACGAGCAAGCTAGGATCTTTGCTCAAGCCGCTATGAAGCGACCTGAAATCGGTCGGATAGCCACTACCTTTCGAGCAAACGTGCCACAGCTTTTCGCTGATATCGATAGAGAGAAGGCTCTAGGAGCAGGGGTCTCCCTGGCGGATCTTAATTCCACGCTGGGGATGCTTTTGGGGGGAAGTTATGTAAATGACTTTAATCGGTTTGGTCGGCTCTACAAAGTGTACGTGCAGGCAGACGGTGTTTATAGAGATAAGCCTGAGGATATTCGCGCCTACTATGTGCGCAACAAGAATGGCGAGATGGTTTCCCTCTCGACTCTTGTGTCGATAAAGTCAACGAGCGGGCCTGAGTTCACTAATCGCTTTAATCTCTTCCGTTCAGCGGAGATGATCGGAGCCTCCGGACCCGGATATAGCTCGGCGCAAACCTTGGCGGCGCTTAAGCAGGTCGCCGCGGAGATTCTTCCACCTGATATCACCTATGATTGGAACGCGATGTCGTACCAAGAGGAGAAAGCCTCGGGCAAGGGAGCGGTCGTGTTTGTCCTTGGGATGCTTTTCGTGTTTTTGATTTTGGCCGCGCAGTACGAGAGTTGGTCGCTGCCGTTTAGCGTTCTCCTAGGCACTCCATTCGCGGTATTTGGAGCTATGCTTGGCGTGTGGGGATGCCGACAGTTCGATCCCTCGTATGTGAACAACATATTCGCGCAGATTGGTATCTTGACCCTGGTGGGCCTTGCGGCGAAGAATGCGATCCTGATCGTGGAATTCGCCCGCCTGAAAGTTGGGGAGGGTGCGCCGCTAATTGAGGGAACCCTTGAGGCCGCGAAGCTGAGGTTCAGGCCTATTTTGATGACAGCATTCGCTTTTATCTTAGGTGTAGTACCCCTTGTGTTAGCTTCAGGCGCGGGTGCCCAAGGGCGTAAGGTGATGGGAATAGCGGTTTTTGCTGGAATGGGTATGGCCACTGTCATTGGAGTGCTCCTGGTGCCGATGTTGTTTGTCTTTGTTGAGAAGCTCTCGGGAGGTAGATCAAAGCCTCGCTCGGAGACCGCGAAAGTGTCAGCTCAAGCTACGGGGACCCATGGATAACGTGGCGCCCTTGAAGCGAATCGCCATAGTCGCGGCGGTCTCATTGGCCGGGTGTTTAGTGAGGCCTCATTATGAGCGTCCGGTAGTGTTAACCGAGGCTACCTACATTGATGCGGCAGCTATCCAAGAGAATATCGCCGATGTCCCCTGGTGGGACGTTTTTAAAGATAAAGATCTACAGGCTCTGATTAAAACAGCACTTGCGAACAACCGTGATCTGAAAGTCGCCATCGCTCGAATTGATGAGGCGAGAGGGCTCCTCGGAGTGGCTCGTCCCGACCAGTTTCCTCGCCTTGACCTGGTGGGGAGCGCCTCGCGTATCGATCCGAGTGATGCCGCCGCTCTACCGGCAGACGTGACTAATGATTTTGGTCTCGGGAGTCGCCTATCGTTTGAGATCGACCTGTGGGGGAGGTACGCCAGCGCCACTGAGGCGCAACGCGCTCAGCTTCTCTCTACCGAGTATGCGATGCGCGCGGTAACGATCTCGTTGGTCGCTGAAGTGTCGGCAGCCTATCTTCAGCTTCAAAATATCGATCGCCAGGTCAAAATATCGGAGCGCACTTTACATAACCGGCATGACGCGACAACCGTCAATCAGCAGAGGTTCAAGGGCGGCTACGTTGGGCTTCTCGATGTAAACCAGGCGCAGATTCAAGAGGAGGAGGCTAGAGCTGCGCTTGTCGCTCTTACCCGTCAGTTGCGATTGACAGAGAACGCCCTTAGCGTGCTGCTTGGTCACGTGCCCTACCGTATCAAGCGTGGGTCCCCTATAGTAGACCCGCTTAAGTTGGTGGCACTTCCAGCCGGTGTGCCGGCCATGATTCTTGAGCGTCGCCCGGATGTGCGCGCCTCTGAAGAGCTCGCGCACGCGGCGGTTATGAGGATTGGAGTCGCTCGGGCACAACAGTACCCGGCTCTAAATTTGACCGGTTTCATCGGGCTCAACTCAAGAGACCAAAGCGATCTATTTAGCGCAGATGGTCGCACGTGGAGCATCGGCGCAGGACTTCTGGGGCCGTTGGTGGATCTAGGTAAGAGTTGGTCCCGCGTGGACGCTGCTGAAGCACAAGCGGATCAAGCTTTGAAGGCTTACGAGGGGACGGTACTTAAGGCGGTGCGGGAAGTGGAGGACGCTATCGTCTCAGTCCGTACGTTTAAAGAGGAGCACGCCGTTCGTGGCGCGCAGGTCTCGGCGGGAAAGAGCGCGGCGTTCCTCTCAAGGCGCCGGTACATGGATGGAGTTACGTCATATCTGGAGGTGCTCGATACTGAGCGATCCCTCTTTAACGCCGAGCTGGCGCAATCGAGCGCCATGGAGAGGTACCTCTCATCCATGGTGCAGCTGTACAGAGCGCTGGGTGGTGGATGGCCCGGGGCTAGCCAGTAAATTGAATTGCCGTTTCCTCCGAGTTGGAGAGCGGAATGTGGTCTAAGTTAAAAGCCCTTGGATTCAAAGACGCCTCTCGATACACACCATTGGTACGGGTGTGTGTGGAGGGAGGTAATCCACCCAGAGGTTGTTCTAAGCCTCAATTGATTGGTTATAGTCGTGGGTCCCTCGACAATACTCCCAAAGGGGACTACGCTCGCGGTTGAGAGCTAACTATTTCCGTCGGGTTCGGGAATCACGTCGCCGCCCTACCTAGGAGAAAGCCATGAGACACATAATTTCGATCACGCCCGAGATGCTGCCGAATATCGGCGTGAATCCGGAAAAGATTCTCAGCCCAGGATTTAATTTAAAGGACTTCTCCTTCACCATGGACCTTGACCGGGGAACGGTTGAGGTTAAGGCCGGGATTGAGGCTGATCGGGGTGTTTCATCCGAGCACTGCGAAGTTCAGCTCCATAAATTTATGGTGGCGCTTAAAGCGGGCCTCAAAAATAGAATTGAGCCCGTTTTGGAGCGGCACGGTGTTGGTGGATTCGATAGTATCTTTCGGGACAACCTTAGTGTTCTGATGGAGGGTCGAAAGCTTGAGATCCCTAAGAACTGGATCGACACCGTTTAGACGGCGACCGTTGGGTACTTTTGAGCGAGTCGCGCGGCCTCGATGGCTGCTCCCACGCGGGGCGTAGCTCAGTCTCTTTCAAAGAGCATCTGCTGTCTCTTGGGTTTAATGGATACAGGGGTGCCGGCTGGGTAATTGCCGCTAAAACACGCGTCGCAGAATTTTCCAGGCGTCGAGTCGACCGCCCTGTAGAGCCCCTCGATAGAGAGGTACGCTAAAGAGTCAACGCCGATATAGGAAGCGATTTCGTCGATGGAGTATTTGGACGCTATAAGCTCATGCTTATCCGGGGTATCGATACCATAATAACAAGGATTGGTAGTTGGAGGCGAGGATACTCGCAGATGGATCTCGAGAGCCCCCGCTTGACGGAGCATCGTGACGAGTTTCTTACTGGTTGTTCCGCGCACTATTGAGTCATCGACTACAATGATTGATTTCCCCGCAAGCACGTCACGATTCGGATTAAGCTTAATCTTAACACCGAAATCACGGATCGACTGCTTCGGCTCAATAAAGGTACGCCCGACGTAGTGGTTCCTGACGAGGCCCATCTCGTATGGGATGTTTGACGCCTCCGCGTATCCGATAGCCGCCGCTACCCCCGAGTCCGGAACCGCGGTTACGAGATCGGCGGCGACCGGCCTCTCTCGCGAGAGTTCAGCCCCCATCCGTTTTCGAAGTTGGTAGACGTTTTTGCCAAAAACCCGGGAGTCCGGCCGAGCGAAGTAGACAAACTCGAAGATGCACGGCGCGGGTCGGGCCAAACCGAAAGGATAGTAGCTTTTCATCGACCCGTCGCGGAAAATCTCAATCAACTCGCCTGGCTCAACGTCTCGTACATAGGTGGCTCCGATCAGATCAAAAGCGCACGTTTCGGAGGCGAAGATCGTGGCTCCATCGAGTTTGCCGATCGCCAGAGGTCGCAGGCCTTGCACATCGCGACACACCATCAGTCTGTCTTCGAAGAGCATAAGGAGTGAGAAGGCGCCCTTGATCTTATGGAGTGCCGCTATGACGGATTCCTCAAGGGGTTGGGTTCGGTCGCCATGGGCCAGGAGATGAAGGATCGTTTCGGTGTCCGAGGTGGAGCCAAAAATTGATCCTTGTTCGATGAGCTCACGTCGAAGGTCATCCGCGTTGACCAGATTCCCGTTGTGCGCAACCGCGGTATGTCCGAGAGCGATGTCGGCAACGAACGGCTGCACGTTCGCCAAACGATTGCCACCCGCTGTGGTATAACGAACGTGACCTATGGCGACCCCACCGGGGAGCTTGGTGAAATCGAAATTGCCAAATACATCAGCGACGAGACCAAGCCCCTTATGAACGAAAAAGTGCGGCAAGTCATTCCCATTTCGGTCAACCGACACAACGCCGGCGCCCTCTTGCCCTCGGTGTTGTTGAGCGTAGAGCCCGAGGTAGGTGAGGTTCGCGGCTTCCGGATGGTTCCATACCGCCATCAAACCGCACTCGTCGTGAAATTTATCAGAAGAAAACATACTATTATGACTCAAAGATATGATCGAGGCCTGTAAACCACGCCGAGAACACCCTCGTTGCATCGATCTCCGCGATCCCCTCAACTTTTATCGTAACGCCTCCCACACTGCCCTCGCCCCCAAGAGTGATTCCGAGGGAGGATATCTTCGCGCGTACCGCTGAGGCGTTTTCTTGCGAGCAGCTGACCAGAAAACGGGCGCCCGTCTCCGCGAAGAGCACTCCATCGGGCCGACCACTTTTCGTGGTAAGGGTGAGAGTCGCGCCAAGGGGTGCCTCATAATCTTTAAAGCAAGATTCGGCGAGGGCCACGCCTAGACCTCCCTCCGATAGATCGTGGCACGAGATGAGGAGTCCGGCGTCGATGAGGGAACGGACCGCGTCGCAGGCGCGCCGCTCAAGAGCGTAATCCAGAGCGGGCAGTTTTCCGCGCTCAATACCATGAATGGTGGAGAGGTACGCGCTTCCCCCTATCTCCTGAGGATTAGTCGCTCCGATCAGGAACACGACATCCCCCGCGCGTCTAAAGTGTGAGGGCACCGCTCGCTTCACATCCTCCAAGAGTCCGACCACCGCCACAAGAGGGGTGGGTTGAATGCCCTGTCCGTGAGTCTGGTTGTAGAGACTGACGTTTCCGCTGACAACAGGCACTCCGAAGGCGGACGCCGCCTCCCCGAGCCCCTCAACGCAGTGAGCGATCTGCCACATGGTTTTTGGATCTTCAGGGCTCGGCATATTGAGGCAATCAGAGATGCCTATGGGCGTCGCCCCGACCGCCGCGATGTTACGGCATGACTCCGCGAGAGAGAGCGCGGTCCCTTCGCTGGCATCGATTGAACAGTACCGCGAATTGCAATCAAGAGAGATGGCGACGCCTTTTTCTTTGCCCGATACAGATCGGATGCGCACTACCCCCGCGTCACCGCCGGGATGGATCGCGGTGTCCGCTCGCACGGTAGAGTCGTACTGACTGTACAGGGGGCGCCGAGAGCAGAGATTCGGGGAGGAGAGGAGGGTAATCCACGTGTCGCTTAAGTTCACGGGGGCAGGTATCGATTCAAGCTTAATCGGAGCGGTGAGGGTGGGATCTTCCGGGGGTGTCATTGGCCAGGTGTATTCTGGCACGGCGCTCGTAAGAAGCTTGGCGGGGATAGATGATACGAGCTCCCCATGCCAATAAAGCTCAACGTTACCTCCCTCGATCACCTCTCCGATCGCGACCGCGTCAAGCTCCCATCGCTTAAAGATATCGATCAAGGTGGATTCTTCTCCCGCTTTAACAACAAAGAGCATCCGCTCTTGGGACTCAGAGAGCATAATCTCATACGGATTCATTCCATCCTCTCGCTGAGGAACGCGATCGAGGTGCATCCTGACTCCGTTGTTGCCACGATCCGCCATCTCAAACGAAGAGCTCGTCAGTCCCGCGGCGCCCATGTCTTGTACGCCGATGACGGTTCCGCTCTGGAAAGCCTCAAGGCATGCCTCCAAAAGAAGTTTCTCTTGGAAGGGGTCCCCTACCTGCACGGTGGGCCTCTTTGCCTCCGAATTATCATCGAACTCCTCTGAGGACATGCTCGCGCCGTGAATACCATCGCGGCCTGTCTTGGAGCCGACGTAGAGCACGACGTTTCCAACACCGGCCGCCGTGCCAAGGAAAACTTTATCCTGTTGAACGACGCCGAGAGCGAAGGCGTTTACTAGGCAATTTCCATTAAAGGATCGGTGGAATGAGAGCTCACCTCCCACCGTGGGGATCCCCATACAGTTGCCATAAAATCCGATCCCATTGACGGCTCGCCGGAGGAGGTATCGGCTTTTGGCGAGGGTCGGCTCTCCGAAGCGAAGAGAGTTGAGGAGCGCGACAGGTCGAGCGCCCATGGTGAAAACGTCTCTCAAGATGCCGCCCACTCCGGTTGCCGCTCCTTGGAAGGGCTCAATGAACGATGGATGGTTGTGGCTCTCTACCTTGAACACCACGGCTTCGTTGTCACCGATGTCCACGACACACGCGTTCTCGCCCGGGCCAATGAGAACCCGGGGGCCCTTTGTCGGTAGCGTCCGGAGATGGACCTTAGTGCTCTTATATGAACAGTGTTCCGAAAAAAGAGCGGAACAGATTCCGAGCTCAACCATATTGATATCGCGACCGAGCGCGTCGCGGACAGCCGTGAACTCTTGCTCTCGAAGTCCGTGCTCCTTCGCGTCTTGAAGGGAGGCCGTTCGTCGCCAGACCGGGGTGTTTGTCATAGTGGGATTCCTGGGGGCACCGTACGGGTAGGGAGTGTAGCCTTGTACTCGGCCGCACTCAATCAAAAGAGGGAAAAGAACTCTCTCAAGCCCTCAAAAATAGACCTGAAACGGCATTTGGATGAATGGGGTGGTTTAAGGGAAGTTTGGGCCTACGGCGAGCACTCCCTAGTACGCAAATAAACTTCGCTGGCACCCTCCCATGGTTGTCTGTGAAGGGGGCAGCTGTGGGACCGCTTGGTTCGGTGTTCTCAAAGAATTTCGTAGGAATCTCTTAAAAAGTGCGCTGTTGCCAATCTCAAAAGGGGGGTCCGGCATCAAATAAATAACGGCTAAGTGTATGAAGGGGCGGGGGTTCTCACGAAATTGATTTTCGGTAACCGTTCAAATCGTTTACCGTAATAAGAGAGCGAATCCTTAAACCATTCCGAACTGTAGCCGATTGAAACTGTAGAAGTGTTGCGCAGCGGGTTATTCCCCGGGGTGTTGATGGGGGTCGTGTCATCAGCGCGGGGGGAGTCTTCCAAAGGGGCCTGAGAATAAAAAGACAAAGCTGACGTTCTCAGTGGAGTGCGCCCAAGGCCTTTGAGGATTTGGTTCGGGATAGTTTCGCGGATTGATTAGGAGAGATTCCCATGGTGACGGAAAATAAATTCCAAAAGCTGATTCAAGAAGATCGCGAAACAAGAAAAAAGTCATCGTGGAAAGGGACGATGCTTGAGTACCTGGAGAGGGTGCGCGAGACCCCGGGCTCTGTGAGGCTCGCTCACAAGCGACTCTACGATATGATAGCTGACAAGGGCACGGTAGAAGTCGACCTTGAGCAAGATCCCCATTTGAAGAGGATCTTCAAGGGCGAAAAGCTAAAAGTTTTCAATTTCTTCACCGACGAGTTCTTCGGTATGGAGAAAACACTTAACCAGATCGTTCGTTACTTTCACTCGGCCTCATTGCGGGGAGAGGAGAGTCGGCAGGTTCTTTACCTAGTTGGTCCCGTTGGATCAGGAAAGAGCTCTCTCGTTGAGCGTCTCAAGAAGGGACTGGAGGAGCTACCTCCTTTTTTCGCGATAGAGGGGTGCCCTATGAACGAGGAGCCGCTGCACCTTGTTCCCCGCCACCTACGCAAAGAGTTTTCGAAGATGCTCGGGGTGGAGATTGAAGGCGACCTATGCCCAGTGTGCCGCTATCGCCTCAAAGAGGAGTTTAAGGGGAAATGGGAGGATGTCCCCGTGCGAACGCAGGACTTTAGCATCCGCGCTAAGCGAGGAGTGGGCGTTGTTCCCCCCGTCGACCCAAACAACCAGGATACGAGCGTTTTGATAGGAGGCGAGGATATCTCAAAGCTTGACCTCTACTCAGAGGGGGATCCTCGTGTGCTCGACCTTACCGGCGCGTTGAACGTTGGAAATCGGGGAATGGTGGAGTTTATAGAGGTCTTCAAAAATGAGACTGAATACCTCCACGCCATGATCACGGCGACGCAGGAGAAGTCTATCCCAGCGCCGGGTCGACACGGGATGATCTACGTCGATACGTGCATCGTGGCTCACTCAAACGAGGCCGAGTGGAAGAAGTTTAAGAGTGACCACACGAATGAAGCGATCCTCGATCGTATTGTAACCGTAAAAGTCCCCTATAATCTGCGCCTCTCGGAGGAGGTGAAGATCTACAAGAAGATAATTCGGCAGTCTCAGTTTACGGCTGATATCGCGCCCCATACCATTGAGATAGCGTCGATGTTCGCTATCCTCTCCCGTTTGGAGCCTACCAATAAGTGCGATCTCATGACCAAGCTTAAGCTCTATAACGGAGAAGAGGTGGTCGAGAAAGGTAAGACCAAACGCATCGACGTGGTAGAATTACGTGAAGAGGCGAAGAGTGAGGGCATGAACGGGATCTCAACTCGCTTCATCATGAAGGCCCTCGATAACGCTCTCTCGGATAACGTCGAGATGAACTCTATTAATCCTATCTCTGTCCGAGAGGCTCTTGTTCAGATGGTGAAGGAGGCGGACTTCGCTGATGACGTGAAGAAACGCTACCTTGAGTTTCTCCAGGACACCCTTCACAAGGAGTACTTAGAAGTCCTCGAGAAGGAGATTACCAAAGCTTTCGTGTACTCCTATCAGGAGCAGGCCGAGTCGCTCTTCCAGAACTACCTCGACCACGCGGAGTCGTATGTGACCAAGAAGAAGTTTAAGGACCGGAGCACTGGTGAGGTTCTTGATCCCGATGAGGGCTTCATGAAATCAATCGAGGAGCAGATAGCGATTATCGGCACAGCGTGTGATGGGTTCAGGCAAGAGGTGATAGCCTTCCTCTGGTCAGCTGGACGCCGCGGCGAGAAAGTTACCTATGAGAGCTACGAGCCTCTGAAGGAAGCGATTGAGAAGAAGCTTATGGCGAGCGTGCGGGACGTTTCTCGCATAATCACCAAGGCCCGTACTCGTGATGACGATCAGCACAAGAAGTATAATAAGATGGTGGAGCAGCTTATACGAAATGGATATCCAGCCAGTTGTGTTGATGTGATCCTGAAGTATGCCGCGAACAATCTCTGGAAGGATTAAGTCACCTTTTGCGGGTGAGGTTTAATGTCGACGATATTTCGTCCCTATGTTCCCACATCGCAACGCTCAGACCGGAGCGCCCGTGATAGGTTGCGGCATCGGCAAAAGATAAAAGACTCGATTCGCGACAACATCGGCGACATTCTCGCTGAGGAGTCGATCATCGGGCGCGACCGAGGGAAGATAATTAAGGTTCCGATCAGGTCAGTAAAAGAGTATCGCTTCATATATGGCGAGAACTCGCCAGGTGTGGCGCAGGGTGACGGTCAACAAAAGCCTGGTGACGTCGTAGAGCAAGGTGGCCAAGATGGTAAGGGGCAGGGTGGTAAGGGCGGAGACCAGCCAGGAGTCGACGCTTTTGAGACCGATATAACCCTTGAGGAGCTGATAGCGATAATGTTTGATGACCTTGAGTTGCCGGAGCTGGAACGTAAGGCTCTCAAGGAGGTCGTTTCGGAGGACGCTCGAAAGAGGAAGGGCCATCGACGGGCAGGCATTCGTCCGCGCCTAGACAAGCGCGCGACGGCCCGTAATCGAGCCCGGAGATGGATGTCGGTGCGGCGGAGCCGCGAGCCAGGGCCTGATGGTGAGGAACAGCGGTTCCCGTTCCATGAGGATGATATGCGGTATTACCATATCGTCCCGACGACGAAAGAAGCCTCGAACGCGGTAATCTTCTGCATCATGGACACCTCCGGTTCCATGGGTACGGTAAAAAAGTATTTAGCGAGAAGCTTTTATTTCCTCCTCTACCAGTTCGTGAGACAGAAGTACGCGAATGTAGAGGTGGTGTTTATCGCCCACCACACCGAGGCTAAAGAAGTTAGTGAGGAGGACTTCTTTCATAAGGTTGAGTCAGGCGGAACCTATATCTCATCCGGCTACAAGAAGGCCTTGGAGATAATTGAGGATCGGTATCATCCCTCGCTGTGGAATGTGTACGCGTTCCATTGCTCTGACGGAGATAACTTCTACTCTGATAACGAGCGGGCGCTCCAATCAGCTGAGGAGCTGTGTAAAGTATGTAACCTCTTTGGGTATGGCGAGATTAAGCCATCAGGAAGCGCCTACTACAGTGGGAGCATGCTTGAGGTGTTTGGTCAGATCAAAGCTGAGAATTTCCACATGATAACTATTGAGAAGAAGGAGGACCTCTGGGAGGGGTTCCGCAGCTTTTTGATGAAAGATAAGGCGAGCGAGGTTTCGGCGCACGGTAAGGTCTTTGGAGGGAGTGAGGGCGCCGCGTCGGCGGCCCCTTAAGGAGCTATGTCATTTAACATCGATGAACTAGCTGTATGGGATGAGCGGATCAGGGAGCTGGTAGACCGCTTTGGCTTGGCTTGCTACCCGCAAGAGTTCGAGATCTGTGATCATAACGAGATGTTGGGATACATGGCCTACACCGGCATGCCATCTCATTACCCACACTGGTCCTATGGAAAGGCATACGAGCGTCAGAAGACGATGTACGATTACGGAGTATCCGGACTCCCTTACGAAATGGTCATAAACTCTAATCCGTGTCTCGCTTACCTGATGCGTGACAACTCCCTGTTGCTGCAGGTGCTCACTATCGCCCACGTTTACGGCCACAATGATTTTTTCGCGAATAACTTTACGTTCACATCGGCGACGCAGGCGGAGCATGTTCTTCAGTCGTTTAAGAGCCACGCTAACCGCATAAGTTCTTACGCCGAGGATCCCTCGATCGGCATAGAAGCGGTCGAAGCGGCGGTCGATCACGCCCACGCGATCTGTTACCAACGCTCTCGCAACCTCGCCATCCAGCAACTCTCTCAAGATGAACAAGTAACGAGAGCGTGGGAGCGATCGCAGCCCGCCGCTGATCCGTGGCGTGAGATACATCCCAAGGCGGAATATACCGCTCCTAATCTTACCAAGGTGCCTGCCGAGCCCCAGGAAAATATTCTGCAGTTCATCGCAAAGTACAATCCGTACCTGCCTGAGTGGAAGAGGGACATCCTCCTGATCGTTGACGCCCAGACCCAGTATTTCATGCCGCAGATGGATACCAAAATTATGAACGAGGGTTGGGCGAGTTACTGGCATCATAAGATCCTGAACGAGCTTAATCTCCCTCAGGGTATGCAGTTAGAGTTCATCGTACGGCACAATCAAGTGTTGAGGCCTCATCCCGGCGGGCTGAATCCGTACCACCTCGGGTTTGTGTTGTGGCACGACATCGAGCGACGGTGGAATCAGGGTGATATCGGTAAGGAGTGGTCCGATGATGAGCCGCCCACCGCTGAGGGTATAAAGGATGAGAATGAGACTCCTGGCAGAAAGAAGATCTTCGAGGTAAGAGAGGCCGATCGGGACCAATCATTTCTGCGCCGATTCTTAACTCGAGAGGTGATGGAGAGCCTTAACCTTTTTCAGCATGAGAAACGAGGGAAGGATCGGGTTGTCACGAAGGTGTCGAGCGAGGAGAGCTGGAAAGAGGTTCGCGACAACCTTATTAAAAATGTCGGGACGGGTTCGATACCCACCATTAAGATAGAAGACTCTGACTTTGGTAAGAATCGAACGCTCTACATGAAGCACTATCACGACGGACGAGACCTTCAGCTTGAGTACGCCGAGCGCACCCTCAAGCACGTCGCGAGCCTTTGGGAGAGAGAGGTGGTTTTAGAGACCTCCATTAACGGCAAGGAGTCACTCCTTAAGATAGTTGGTGAGTCACTCAAGATTGAGCGGTTATAGGTTTTGCCTTCCCTCTCCGCCTCAACCTCGTTTTTGCCTACCATTGCCTCTCAATAGTGGTCGCGGCCTTACTGGGGCCCACATACGAGGCGGTGTCGGTATGAGCACGAATCTCATCGCCCAAGCGCCTACATTACTTTGGGTTGACAGGTCTGAGAAGATAAGGGAGAAGGGGCCTCTACGCCTCAAGCACGGACTGGCTCAGAGATGTTTGAACCCCGCCCCTCTTCACATAGACCTGATGATTACCTCAATCGGGGGGAGGTGGTCGGCCGAATTAGTGAAGCGCTATCAAGCCACACCAATCCTCTTATGCGATCTCTTGCGGGGTCCAGAGATTTCATCGATGAGCTTTTAAGCGCCGCCAACCCAGTTCGGGCCGCGCGTACTATCCAGGTTGGGTTGTTCGCCTCGATTTGCTCACTCGCGAGCGTCGATTCGCCGAAGAGGCTCGCGAAAATCCATAGCCTACTTTTTGACCCTGAGATAGCTACGGTTGAGTCGAGAGCTCTTGTGAGTATCAGGGGGTTTTTTTCAACTATCTCCCGATACTACTCCGCCACATCCTTCGGCGATGTCGCGAACATGTGCGCGTTCTTGATCGCGGTCGCGAATAGCGCCGGGCCTGAAGCCGCCTCGTTGATTGACCAGGCCAGCGCTTCGGTCGAGCGCCCGGGGGGAAGTTTTGAATCGCTGGACCCTATACTCCTCGCGGGTGATATGTACGCGGCCCGCTGCACCCTACTACCTGTACATCAGAGGGGGCGTTTCGCGGCGACTTTGATTAGCCTCGCGTGCGAGGGAGCGGAGATATCGGAGGAGGCGCTAGCGAAGTGCGTCGTGGAGATATCCGATCTTTCCCAAGAGGAGCGAGATCGTATTCGCTCTTCGTGGAAGTCCATAACGGCCCATGTTAATTTTAACGGAACCCTATTCTTCTCAGTATGCTCAATGGTGCGTCAGATGGAGTGGGTCCAGGGAGAAGTGGCTCTCATCAACGCAGCGCCCGAGCTCTCCCTGCGTCTTTTTAATAGTATGCTGGGTAATCTGGAGCAGATCGACGCTCTCGCGGAGCTAATTGCCCCAAGTCAGCCCACGCCATCGCTCTCTCAGGGGGATCTTGAGCGGCTTGTGACTCTGCTCGAATCTGGGGTGGAAGTAGCGGAGGTTGCAAAGGTGACTAGCCTCTCTCGCCACTATGGGCTTTCGCTCTCGGAGGTGCCTGAAAGTGTAATGGCTCTACCGGCGGAGGTTTTATCAGCTATTCAAGTTGAAAAAAGGGCCGGATTTTCAAACGGGAGTTTTTACTCAGGCGGACCAAGGCTTAGACCGCTCAACGAGTTGAGTGAGATAGCATTGATGTTGTGTTCAATGAACCTTGAACCCGCTCAGCTTGAGAACATGCGCTTTATTAACGCCTTCGTGGATCTCCACGATCGGTCGCAAGCCGTCCACTCTCTCTGGAATATAGATCTAGCTCGGCGGTACGCTGAGCGCTGCGCCGGACGTTCAGATATTGATGTCCGAGGAGGGTTTACTGGAGTTCGCACTAGTGATGTTACAAAGCTACACCTCAGCTTCTCCATGTTTAAAGACCTCTCGGACGCGGGCTATGAGAAGGAGGACGCGCTTCGAATTAGCTGGCATTACGCGAATCATGAGCGCTTCACCGCTCCAAGGTTCCGAGAGATCGTTGAATGTCTTTTTCGTGGTGATCCTCGGGAGTCCTTGGCGATAAAGTTAAAGGAGATCGCCGAAAAACCTGAATTCTCGGATCAGGATTTCTCAGATGCTCTTACCTTCGCCAAAGATGTGTTCCCGTCAGACTGGAAGCCGGTGCGAGCTCTCGCCCTTACCGCCCCGAAGGCTGGGCTGGATGCCCCTGGGCTGATTCGGGCCGCTATGAAGGGCTGGAACGGCTCCTCGATGACAGCCCTTATTCGGATGATAAATAACGTCTTAGAGGTTGGTCACGCCGCGTCCGCCAGGGCTGATCTGCTCGCCTTCATGCAGGCGCCGCGCATTGAGGAGCGCAAGGAAGCTGGTAATAGATTAAGTCAGATATATAGGACAGACACAGGACCTTATCCAATCTACCTCCCGAACTCCTTAAACAGGCTTGATCCTCGATATAAACGGATGGTGGATGAAGTTAAGGGGGTGTATCGCGGTGTATTCGATATCCACTACGGATTTGGTCATCTTACCTACGAGTGCCAGAAGCCTCCCGGAGGGAGTGATTGGATGTTAGTCAGGTTCGGTCTCGACACCTCCGTTCGGGTCGATCGACTAAGGAGCGAAGGAGGCGACCACTTCCCCGGTCCGGGATGTTGGATATCGGGATTGAGGCTCGATCGACTCTTCGCCGTCAATCCAAAGACACCGGAAGATCCCTACTCGCTCTTCAAAGCGGCCTGGCCATGGGCCGCGAGGGAGCTTGAGGAGCTTCCGATGAGCCGCTTCCTATTCTCTCGCGGGGTGCGGGCTATCGTCGGACCCTCCGAGCCGAAATATAATCTGGATGGGATTCATTACTCCCTCGTGGCATGGAACGAGCATTTCAAAAATGAGATGTTGAACGCGGCCGCCCTGGTCCCTACAGACCTCCTCTTTGAAGTTATGAAGGGCAGGGCAGCGCCAGTACAGGAGCCGGGTGAGCGGCCCCTCGTCTCTCCTGATCAGGAGCTGAATGGAGATTACCTTACGTTTGAGTCGCTCGTGGAGAAGAGTGAGGCTCGAGGGGTTAACGTGCTTAATCTCGGATGGCCCTCAAATCTAGGTGGTTTGTGTAACGCCTATCCGCCGTGCTCAAGCCCCTACTTTCTTTGGGAGCCCGGCGTCTACGCGGAGACCCGCGATCATGCTGGACACGTTCACAAGTCCCACATCCTTGGGCGTTACGTATCCACTCTCACTCCTGAGATAGATAAACGTATGGAGCCGATGCGAGAGGCTCATAAGCTGGTACACAGGTTGGCGTCAGCTTATTTGAATCTTAATGATCTTTTCCGGCTCTCTCTCTCCCTTTGGCACAAGGGGTTGACTGTGACAGAGGAGATGGGAGAGGACGCGAAGCTCAAAGTGGAGCGGGAGGATGGCGATCGTCGCGATCTTGGGGAGAATGAGCTCCGAATGCTTAAAGAGGCGCACCTGTGGAACGGCTTGCACGCGCAGGGGGTCCGAGAGAGAAACTCATTCCCCGTTCTTTGTCTCGCGAAAACGCTCGACCACTGGAATCGAGTACGCTCATCCGTAGTGCTTGATACATACGACATGACGTTAAGACTCCCTGGGGAGAAGAGTGTGCAGCTAACGCCTGGCACCTCAGGAACGAGCGGCTTCGAGGTAGGGGTATGGAGCAAGTACGTGAGACCGATCTACTACTCGCGCGCTGACCTCGACCTTAGATTTCTTGACAGGAGGGTTGTTACGTATGATCCGAACTATGATCCAAAGTGAGACGACGCCAGCTCCGGCGCCAGTGAAAGAGCCAGCGCCTCTACCAATCGTGCCGGAAGAGCCGACGAGGCAGCCCGCTCCCACGCCGGTTACACCTCCTCGCGAGGAGCCGGATCCGGAAACCGATCCCGTACCAGGGTTCTGTCCTTTGCGTAACGCGAGCTTCTCCTGGCGCTAGGGCTCACCCGCTGGTCCCCGTTACCGGGTCATCCCTTCTTTATCCAGATCTCTCGATCCCGAATGAGAGTTGTCAACGTGGTTCCCGCCTCAACTTGGGCGGTGATCTCAACACTATCTCCCTCAACTCTTGAGGTAACAACCGTTAGTCCGTTAAAGTCGGCGGGCGGATACTGAGGAAGAGCTAGTCCGAGATTGGAGAGCCCGCATTTTGGTATGATTATTTTGTAGGTCGTCGGATCCACCTTACTCATTTGTGCCTGGGCGCCCGCCTTGCTGAGGGTCACTTTGAAGGCTTGTTGGTGGGCAGGCTCCAGAGACGCGAAGCCGGCGCTCTGAACGGTAAACTCAACAACTGGTTGGGCAGGAACGACATTTGCGCGAAGGGAGCTCAGAGAGTCTTGCGGAGGGGCTGAGGGACTCGAGATCGCCGCGGTGGGGAGATCCTTTGTGATGATGCCTGAAACCTTAGTGGGCTCCTTTTGAAGGGTAGGCGCCGAGTTTTTGGCTAGTGACGGGCTCTCGTCCTTCTCCTCAATTTCAAGGCCTTCCCCGCCGCCTGTGTCGACAGAGGGAACGTCTACAAGATCCTCTCCCTCGGCGTAGGAGTCCTTCAGCTCCTCACCCCTCTCAAGAGCCGCGCTCGCTTTAGCCACCTCCTGGTCGAGCGCCGCCTCTAACTCGCGATCGCTCAGCTCAGGGAGCTTTGCTTTTGGCTCTGGTCGGGTCGGCGCGGGGGTGGGTGAGGCGGCTACTGTTGGGGATGATGTGGGCAGCGGTGTGTGAGTCGCGGTCGGCGCGACCGTAGGTGCCTTGGTGGGGAGCGGGGTGGGCGTTGAGGTTGGCTGCGCGGTCGGGGTCGCCGTGCTCGGCGCTTTCGTCGGAGCAGGCGTTTCAGGCGCTTTTGAGATCGGCGCGACAGGAGGAGCCGTTACAGATACGGCCGCGGGAGCCGCTTGAGCGATCGCTGGAGCAGTGTCCGCTTTGGGCTTAGGGGCCGAGATAGATTCGTCGATCCGTAAGGTAGCTTGCCGTGGGCCCGCTCTCCATTCGAACTGTGGAGCCTTCTCGGGTATGAGATCCATAACGATTCGAAGCTTATCGGGGTGTGCTCCCAGCCTTATTTGTTTAACCACCCCATTCTTCGGCGCGGAGAACTCTTCACTCTTCTTGAGCCTTACTCCTACGAAATCAACGACGAGCCTCGGCGGATCTGACAACATAAACGAATTGACCTTGGCATCTTGAGGAACCATGATCTTCACCAGCAGGGTGCTCTTCTCGGGGGTCCGATCGTGATCCAGGATTATGTTGACCTTCTCTTTGGAGGAGATAGTGGTAGCTCCGCTGGGATCAGTGCTGACCTGCCCGATAGCTGTCGGGGTGGATACGAATAGAGCGACGGCAAGGAGGGCGGCGTAACGTGCCACGTGGCGCCGCGCGCGAGAGGATGTTAGGGCGAAAACTCTAATCATAGACGTAGCTAAAACACTAAAAACGGTGAGTAGGGTCAATCATCCGATGCAATCGGGAGTGTCGCAAGTTGGGATAACTTAGAGGACGTAGAGAGCTTAGCTGGACCGATATGGCCACCGCTAAGTTATTGAATTTTGACCGCTCGCTAAAGTCTCTTCCAGGACGAGGGGTGCGTGGGATTACATACCGATTGAGGCGCGGGGTGAGTTGGGTAGCGAGCCCCGCTTCGCCTGGGCTGTCTGTTGAAGGATGAAGTCCCTCCGCTCCAGCGCGCCCTGAAGCTTTCTCTCGCATACGACGAGACTCGCCAACTGAGCGCTGGTGAGGTTCCATCGAATTTGATTACCGCCACGGGTTTGAATTTCGAGGAGGATTCTCTTCTCCGCGACGGATGGATCGTCGAGCCCCTCGGATGAAACGGACGCGAAATCGAAGATCGAGTGCGCAAACTCACGCCGAGCGCCCCCATTCTGCTCAGAGAACATGACGAGCGAGTCGGGAAAGAGAGTAATCCACACCGGAACGCTGCCCCGGTAATCGTCTTGATGAAGAAGGGAGTTTTCCGAGCTCTCCTCCGATGTCTCACGACTAAGGGCCCCTTTAAAGATGAGGGTAGGATTGAGATCCTGCCCGCGCGCATGCTTAGCGAAGATCGAAGTCGTCGCCCGAGCCGCTGTAAATTGCACGATTGCGCGCGGTTTGATCACATTCCATGAGCGCACAGAAGCTACCTGGAAAACGAAAGGGACGAGAAAGAACGACCCCCAGAACATCCAGGGCATTTTGAGGCCAACCGCGATTGCTCCGGTGAAAGCGAGGAATACAAAGAGGGTTGAAATGCCAGCGCCATGGGCTTGTGAGATGAGCAGCACCTTCTCTTCGGGTGGTATCTTTTGCCAGACATCGTCCATCAAGGGGTTGTTTTCGAGAGATGTTTCCATGAAGGGGACGGAAAATATTACCCGTGCTACTACAAGATTTGTCCAAGTGGCTGATATCACGAGCCATATCAAGGTGATATCGAACCGTGCCCTCTAGGTAGCACAAGTCGTACCCAGCGGAGCGCGGGGCGCGGCTTGCAAGGAGGAGTCCGAAACAAAGCGCGATTCAGTTCGAACACAGGCCGTTATGTTTGCGACGGTTCATTCAAGTTGCATCGTTGGGCTGGACGCTATTCCGGTAGAGGTAGAGCTCACCGTCCGGAGTGGCCAGCCTCGATTTACCATCCTCGGCTTGGGTGGTGTCGCGGTGCGTGAGTCCCGCGATCGAATCGTCACAGCGCTTGAGCGTAGTGGCTTTGATGCCTCCGCGCAGATATTAGTGAATCTCGCGCCAGCGGAGATTAAGAAGGAGAGCGCGGCGTTTGATCTGCCGATCGCGATCGCCCTGGCGTGCGCACTGGGTGGGGTTCCTCAATCCGCCCTGGACAATGTGTCTTTATGTGGGGAGCTCTCCCTCACCGGAGAGCTTAAAGAAACCCCCGGGGTAACGGCGCACGCGATCTGCGCCGCGCAGAGGGGGTTGAGCGCCATCTTCGTTCCTGAAGTCTCGGCCGCGGAGGCTAGTGTGGTACGTGGCATTCGAGTGGTGGGAGTTGGGAGCTTATCTCAGGTTATTCGCATCCTCAGTGGGCGGGAGCAACCCCCGTATCAACCTCCGCCGAAGATTGAGGGAGCTCTCCACGGTAAGAGCTTTGACGATGTGATTGGGCAGGGTCCAGCCAAGCGCGCGCTCACTATCGCGGCGGCCGGCGGCCACAATATTCTTATGATCGGGCCCCCAGGTTGCGGAAAGAGCATGCTCGCGGAGCGGTTGGCTTCGCTCCTTCCCCCCTTAAGCCCCAAAGAGATCCTTGAGGTGCTACGAATTCATAGCATCTCAGGACAGCCCACGAGGGGGATCCTCTCAGGTCTCCGTCCGTTTCGAACACCCCACTACGTCATCAGTGATGTCGGCCTGATCGGAGGAGGGATGGGGCCACGCCCGGGCGAGATAAGCCTCGCGCATCGAGGGGTGCTCTTCCTCGACGAGTTTCCTGAGTTTCGGAGGGCTACCGTGGAATCTCTCCGCTCACCCCTGGAAGTGGGGTGGGTACAGGTGGCGCGCGCTCGCGCGTCGATCAACTTCCCAGCGCGATTCCAATTAGTGGCGGCGATGAATCCGTGTCCGTGCGGTCGTTTCGGCTCAAAGGGTGGGGGGTGCCGGTGCCCACATTTCGCGATTCGAGACTACCTCTCTAAACTCTCTCAACCGATCCTGGATCGGATCGACCTTCACGTTGAGCTTGAGTCGGTTGAGGTGCGGGACCTCGTGAAAGCGCGGCCTGAGACGACGAACTCGCACGGAGCTCTCGCCGAATCCGTGCGGCGCGCCCGTGATCGTCAGATGAAACGCTATCAGATGTTGAATAATGAGGCCTCGGACGCCGAGATTCGTGAGGGCGCCACGATCACTCATGGCGCCACAGAGTTACTCGCCACGGCTATAAAAAGATTAGGAATGAGCGCCCGGGGGTACGTGAGAGTGTTGCGAGTCGCTCGCACGATAGCGGATCTCGCTGATAGAGATCAGATCGATGAGGAGGCGATTGCGGAGGCGATCGCGTACCGCTCGTTGGATAGATTGACGAATAGTATCCATCAGGGACGGGCGTTTGTCGCGGCGTGAGAAACGCGGCTAGAGGTTGCCCGTAGCTCTCGTCTGCCTCGAAGACCGTGTGTTGCGCATCAATCGTGCCGACCAGGGTGGTGAAAAATGATCTCCTGTCGCGCGTTTCGATAGTTTGACCGCAACCTTGTGGGAGCCGCCGAAAAAATCCTCAGCGTATGTCAGTGGATACGCCCCCGGTTTTTTCGTCGTCTCCGCCTCTTTTCCTCAAAACTCTCAAAATGCTCTCGACGGAACCGTTTTTCACCAACCTGCTAATCATCGCGGAGCCTAATCTCTTTCAGCGCCCCCACCGTCCCGGGTTGGTCGGCAAGAACGAGACCCCACTCTCGTATCTCAGTCACAGTCGCCCCTCTATTCCCGAGTTTTGTGCCCGGCACCACTTTGCTCCCGATTCCGTGCGGATCCTCAACGCTCGCGAATAGGGTCCCGTCCATGGCGCGCACGATCGCGGTGAGTCTCAAGGACTCGAGGGGGTATTGCTCAAGGAGCGAGGCCCCGGGCTTATAGGGAGGTGTCGTTGGTGTGGCAGCGGGATAAAATGGATTCACGTTCCGTATAGGTTCGGCTCCACTAACCGATGAACTAAGGAGGAGGCAGATAGTCGATGATAAGAGGATAGACCTTCTTTTCATCCTCACCGTATCGAATCGCCGCCGGATTAGATGCTTAAAATTGCATACGGAGGCCGCAAGCGGAGACGAGAGGAATAAGAGAGTTCGCTGTCACCGGATATTCTCCCTTAGTGGACCGTTGGTTCCTCCCAAGAGCTCCATCGTTTTAGCTCAAGGTCGTAACGCTTGATCAGATCGGCGGGAACCCCTTTTTGAGCAAAGAGCGTTCGTAGATCGTTGAATACAGCCAGGTTGTCAGCCCAGCTCCCCGACGACCACTCCTCGATAACGCCCGCTTCGTAAAGGAATTTGTTCCCTTCAGCGATCGTGGAGATCTTTGAGGCGCAGGCGATGGTGTTGGCTCGGGCGTCCTCTTCCCGTAATTTGCTTACGACCGAAAGCTTCCGTTCCCGCCAATTCCCAGCCGCCTGGGCCTTGGGGGGCTCTGTTACCGCGCTGATGAGGTGGTGTACCTCCTCCCCGAATTGAACGATTACAAGAGCCTCAATCTGTTCGCGAGGTGTTGATACGTATCCCTCGTAAAAGTCGTGCATTAACCCGGCCGCGACGATCTCCTTCGATTGCCCGGATCCGAAGAGAAGAAGCCCAACTTCCGCTGAGTGGCGAAACATTGAGAGCTGTTCGGTCGGCCCCCATGGACGGGGCTTTGCCTGATTAAAGAGGTTGTGGCTCGCTCTGAGCGCCGAGAGCACAAAATCCAGGTCCTCAGGGGTGTAAGGAGTTGAGCGGAGAGAGCCTTCAGGAACCGTATCGAGGATGGTCTGCACGATCTCCTTTTTCCTCGCCAGCCAAACCTCGGCGTCCGCCCGGTCAGGTGTTGAGACTCGAGAGAGAAGGGGGGAAATAACCCCATCCTCAGAGGTCTGCCCGAATTTCCGATCTATATTGCGAGCAAGTTCGTCCCGTGAGCCGATCACGTATCCATTAAACGAGTCATGAAGCAATCCAGCGATAACCTGTTTGAGGGGTGCCCCCCCCGCCATCAAGCGAAAGCCCACATCGACGGCGTATTCCATCAGAGGGAGGTTTACATTGTGCTGCGTGGAGAGGTTGCTTCGACTGATCGGTTCAAACAGTTTGGCGGCCAACTTCAGCGCATTCGTGATCTGAAGGAGCTCCTCCGATGAGTACGCCGCTTGAAGATGGGGGACGGTGCCGAGCTTGTCGGCTATTACGTTCGGGGCCAGAGATTCTTCTGAGTGATGCTCGTGCATTCAGTTACAAATAGAAAAACTAGTCGTTTTAAAATTTGCCGCTTTGGCGATCGTCTCCTAAACTTGGGCGAAAGAGTATCGCACCTGAAATCCTTGTCCAATATTTAGAGCACTCCTCATACATTTCTCACTGTAGCCGTCGGCGACGGATGGTTACGCCGAGTTAACCATCTGATAGGGCTCATCCGGTGTGATAAACGGTCGTTTTAAGGACTAATCTGAAACAAGCGTTTTACCTTTAGTCCTCACGGAACCATCCGGACGACCTCGCGAGCATCCCGCTAGCGACCTTCTAAAGTCCCGCCCTTTAGTAGTGATTTGAAAATGACTACACTCCGCCCATCACCCAATCAACGATTTGGCTTGAACAGGGCGGAGTAGTACATGAGAGAGTCAGCACCACGACAGGTAGGTCAGGAAAAAATGGCGCAAGAGGTGTCTCTCGCGTTTCCACCCGCGTTGGAACGCGTGTGTGTCGATCTAAGCGGCCAGGATTGGCTACAGAGTGTGGATCTCGATCGCGCGGCGCCGCGAGAGATCGAGGCGATCGAAGCCTACCTGGATAGGCAGTTCCCTCAACGAGGGGCTCAGTTTGCTCATATCGGTGGAGGTCGCTTTGAGCTCATGAGCTCCTTTGAGGCGGGGCTCTTGCGCGCGGAGCGTGAGTTGGAGTTTCAGATTAAGCGGAGTGTTGATATTGCGGGCGTTGAGAAACAAGCCGCGCCAGCCATGGAGAACTCCGTGCTCTTTGCCGGGTCAGGTAGTAGAGCGCTCGGTGAAAAGATAGCGCACCGTCTGGGGATGGAGCCGGGTAATATCCTTTTTGGAAAGTTCGCTAACGGTGAGAGTAGGATTGTTGTAAACGAGAGTGTTCGAGACAAACACGTTTTCGTAATTCAGAGCAGCTCGAAGCCAGTGAACGACACTATAGTTGATCTCTGTTTGACGGCGGACGCTCTTAAACGCGCGTCGGCCAAATCGATAACAGCGGTCGTTCCCTACTTTGGCTACTCCCGGCAGGATCGAAAGGATCGGGTTCGTGGCCCGATCAGCGCCCGATGGGTCGCGGATATGTACGAAAAATCAGGGATTGAGCGGGTTGTCACGATCGATATTCACGCGGAGCAGATAGAGGGCTTTTTCTCTCGAGCGATGGACAATTTAGCGGGATTTCCCCTGATGGTCCCACACATCTGCCAAAAATACGGCACCGGTAAGATCACCGTGGTGAGTCCTGATGCTGGAGGAATGAGACGAGCTGAAGCCGCGGGACAACTTCTTGCTCGACATCTGGTCAAACTCTCTAGTGATTCAGACCCAGCGCTTGACGTCGCGATTCGCGTTGAAGGGATGTACAAAAGGCGAGATAAGCCTAACGAGGTAGCTGAGTCCCGCCTCATAGGAGATGGAGAGAGCGTGCGGGGCGCTACTTGTATCCTTGTGGATGACATGATTGACACAGGGGGCTCTTCGGTTAAAGCCGCGCAGCTCCTTCGTTCCTACGGAGCGAAGCACGTTGTTGTGTGCGCCACTCACCCGATCTTCTCCGGAGCGTGCGTGGAGAGATTCCGCAACGCTTCGACCTCAAATGGAGAGAGGGTGATCGATGAGGTGCTCGTTACAGACACCTTGCCGCTCAGGCGTGGGAAGGGAGACCTGATAACCGTGATATCCGTTGAGAGATTGTTGGCGGAAGCGGTCCGTAGGATCGCCCAAGGTGGTGGGGCCTCGCTTCGAGAGCTTCTAGGTTTCTGTGGTACTTTTGACAACTAAGTCTCACCTAGGCGCGGTCGCCGTGTGCTGCTGAGAGCGGGGATAAACACCCCAGCCCCCAGCCCTTATGACCGGGACCCATGAGGATGTAGGATTCGTTCCGTCCTCTTCATTGACTGCACGGATATTTCTAGTCACTATCTCCCGCGGTGATAGTTGCGAGGCAGGTATGACGAAAGGCACGCTCCTTCCGGAGACATTAACGCTTGAGATCGGGAAAAACATCGCGGCTGTGCGGCCGGGTAGGCGGCGATTGACGATCGTTAATGGCGGCCAGAGCGGTGTCGACCGGGCGGCGCTTGATGCGGCGGCTACGTTAATGCTTCCCTCGCGTGGATGGTGTCCGAACGAACGGTGGGCAGAAGATGGGACTATAGATCCAAAATATCCGATGCAGGAGTGCGGCAGTCCGACGCCCGCGGTCCGAACGGAGTTGAACGCGATCGACTCAGATGGAACCCTGGTGCTCACCAAAGGGAACCCGCAAGATGGCACGCCACTCACCGTTGAGCGCGCCAGAGGTCACGGAAAGCCGACCATGGTTATGACCCTAGGGGAGCCGCCGGACGTTCTAGCTTTTTGGAAGTGGATTACTGAGAACGATATTCGGGTCCTCAATATCGGCGGACCGAGGGAGAGCTTTGAGCCTGGGGTGGTGTACTCCGCGTCGCGAGCGATTCTCGATGTGATACTCGATCCGACTCGCTGATCGCTTGGACAAAAAAATCGGGGTGACTGGATTTGAACCAGCGACCCCTAGTTCCCAAAACTAGTGCTCTAGCCGGGCTGAGCTACACCCCGATACGTCCAAAACGTCGGGGGAGGTTATCCCCTCTCGGGCCCGGAATCAAGCCGCCCTCTGTGTTTGATCGAGTTGGGTCTTAAGGGACCTATCCTCGTCCTCAAGGATAGGTGGCGACTACCCGGCAAAGTCTGATATACGAAAAAGGTGGAGGACTTATGCCCAAATACGTTTCGTTGCGTGATATCGCTCAGGACAAGATTCCCGTCGGCCCCCTTGAGCTAGCTGGCTGGATCCGAACCCATCGCCAATCGAAGAGAGTGTCGTTTATTGAGCTCTCGGACGGTACCTCTGTGGCCAACCTCCAGCTTGTGCTTGATCCCCAAATGGCCGGTTACGCAGAGCTAGCGCCAAAGTTATCAACGGGTGCCTCCATTCGAGTATCGGGAGAGTTAGTTATATCTCCGGCGAAGGGGCAAAAGTATGAATTCCAAGTTAAATCAATTGAGCTGCTTGGAGAGGCCGATCCTGAGACGTTCCCTTTGCAGAAGAAACAGCACACGCTTGAATTTTTACGGGAGCAGCTTCACCTCCGGCCACGGACGGCGACCATGGGAGCTGTGTTGCGGGTTCGTTCCGCGGCGGCTTTCGCCGTTCATAAGTTCTTTACGGAGAGAGGGTTCTTCTACCTCCACACGCCGATCATAAGCACTTCGGATTGTGAGGGAGCTGGTGAGATGTTTCACGTCACCACCCTGGATATTAACAATCCTCCCCGAGAGAATGGTAAGGTCGATTTCTCCCAGGACTTTTTTAAAGAGCCAGCGAGCCTGACAGTTTCTGGGCAGCTTGAGGGGGAGATCTCCGCGATGGGGCTCTCAAAGATTTACACCTTTGGGCCAACATTTAGAGCCGAGAACTCAAACACCACCCGCCATCTAGCCGAGTTCTGGATGATTGAGCCAGAGATGGCATTCTATGAGCTGGCGGATAACGCGCAGCTTGCGCAGGAGTTTGTGCAGGATGTTCTTCGGCAGGTGCTTGAAGTCAGCGCGTCTGAGCTGGAGTTTCTCGCCTCTCAGGAGTGGGCTCAGCCAGGGCATCTTGAGAATCTACAAAAGGTCTCTAAGACACCATTCACGTTGATGGACTACACGGAAGCGATCGGCATTTTGGAGAAGAGCGGAAGGAGCTTCGAGTTTCCGGTTAGCTGGGGAATAGATCTCCAGTCAGAGCATGAGAGATTTCTAACCGACGAGTACATCAAGGGCCCGGTCACCGTTGTTAATTATCCAAAAGAGATAAAAGCGTTCTACATGCGCCTTAATGAGGATGGTAAGACCGTGCGGGCGATGGATGTGCTCGTTCCGAGGCTCGGTGAGATCGTAGGCGGCTCGCAGCGTGAGGAGCGCCACGACGTTCTACTTCAAAAGATGAAAGCGATGGGCCTCGATGAGAGCGCCTATTGGTGGTACCTCGAGCTGCGAAAGTTCGGGACAGTCCCGCACGCTGGTTTCGGGCTTGGCTTTGAGCGGTTGCTTATGTACCTCACTGGCATGCAAAACATACGAGATGTTATTCCATTCCCCCGTTTCCCAGGATTCGCGAAGTTCTAAGCGGACATAAACGCCTCAAAAACGCCTATCTGAGGCCCGAAGGGTGAGGTATACTAGAAGGTACGACTCGCGGAGAGATCGGCCAGGAAAAGGGGGCGCGCATGGCTCACAGCACGAAAGCCAAAGAGCTCATAGAGCTGACAGAGCGTTTCTCCGCGCACAACTACGCGCCGCTCGATGTCGTTATAAAATCGGCGTCTGGTGTCTGGATAGAGGATGTCGATGGGAAACGCTACCTCGATTTCTTAAGCGCTTATAGCGCGTTAAATTTTGGACACCACAACCCAAGGATTACTCGGGCGGCTCACCAGCAGCTCGATCGATTAACCCTTACCTCAAGGGCTTTTTTTTCCGAGGCCTTCGCGCTTCTGACGCGAGATCTCGCGAAGTTGTGTCGTAAGGACAAAGTTCTTGTGATGAACTCGGGCGCCGAGGCGGTCGAGACCTCGATCAAAGCCGCTCGTCGTTGGGCATACGAAATCAAAAAAGTGCCTCATGACGAAGCAGAGATAGTGGTATTTGATGGAAATTTCCATGGCCGCACGACTACCATCGTTGGATTCGCGTCCTCTGAAGATAGCCGGAGTGGCTTTGGTCCCTTTACTCCAGGGTTCACGATGGTCCCTTTTGGTGACGCGAGCGCGGTCGAGTCAGCAATCGGACCCAACACCGCCGCCGTCTTGGTTGAGCCAATTCAGGGGGAGGGGGGAATAATCATACCGCCCGAGGGCTATTTGAAAAGTCTGAGAGAGGTATGCTCTCGTCACAACGTTCTCTTGATCGCCGATGAAATTCAGACAGGACTGTGTCGAACTGGAAAGCTCTTCGCTTGCGACCACGAGGGCGTAGAGCCTGACATCCTTGTGCTCGCCAAGTCGTTAGGGGGTGGAATAGTTCCGATCTCGGCAATCGCCGCGAACGACGATGTGATGGGGGTGTTTAATCCTGGTTCGCACGGGTCTACCTTCGGTGGTAATCCGTTCGCGTGCGCGGTCGCGAGCGAAGTGATCGCCCTGATCAATGAGGAGAGGCCTGAGGAGCGGACCGCTGAGCTAGGCAGTTACGCTTTGGCTCGCTTTAAGGCGATGACCTCTCGCGCGGTCAAAGCGGTGCGTGGCCGTGGACTCTTAATCGGTATTGATATCGATCCAGCCTGCGGAACGGCGAAGGATTTCTGCAAGAAGCTTAAGTATGAAGGCGTGTTGTGCAAAGATACGCGAGTTCAGACCTTGCGGATCGCTCCACCCCTTACTATCTCAAAAGATGAGCTTGATCTTGGATTGGAGAAATTCGAGCGTGTGTTGCGAGACGCGTAATTTGTCTCGTGGTAGACTCCGCTCCGGAGTTGGCGCCAAGAACAAGGTGGTCAAAGGCTAGGCCGTGTCCTTACTACGGGAGTTAAGTTCCCGCGACGAGTGACACTTCGCCTAGCGATCGGTTAGGAGATCCCTTGCAAGGCCTTGTCGTCTCGATACAGCTTCCCAAATTCATTAGCCAAAAAACTTGGGAGCGAGATGTCCTCTGAGCAAATAAGCCCCGTCTTCTTTGAGATTCCGCCTGAGAGAAGGAGATCGACGGGCGCGCAAATTCCCGCCGCCGTTGTCAGCTGAATAGCGCTAAAGTGCCGCCCGGCGATGGTCTGATTGTAGACGCAGCTCGCGTAGGTCTTTTCGGTCCTAGAGCCACCCTGCATCCCTGACGCCTGAACAAATATAATCGATTTGTCCTGGCCGGTGGTGGGAATGCTCCTTTCAAGCACCTTCTTGAGGGTCTGTCGGTCGTCGATAAACTTGAGGTCATGCAGGAGGAACATCATGAGATCCCTGTGCCCGGGATATCGGACCGTTTTGTAATTTACCTCTCGCACCTTGCCGTCGAGGGTGTCGCACAGAGTTCCAAGTCCACCAGATGTGTTAAAAGCCTCATACTCATCCCCATCCAGTGAGAACCGTTCATAACCCTCAAGGGGTGGCACGCTTACTCTCTGTCCATTATGAATCGCCTCGCACGGATTGCAGTATTCATTAATAAGCCCATCCGTTGACCAGGTGAGGTTATAAATCAAGCGATTGGTCGGGTACATCGGAAGGGCTCCAACTCGGAGCTTGAGTGTCTCAACCGTTTCGAGAAGGCCCACAAGATAGGCGGCCGCGATGCTGATAAAGCCAGGGGCAAGGCCGCATTGCGGCATGAAGCAGGAGCGTGAAGTGTGGGAGAGTTGAGCGATAAATTTCGAGGTCTCGACATCCTCGGTGAGGTCCGCATAGTGGATACCGACTTCCGCGGCGAATTGCGCAACCGTCTTATTACAAAAGAAGGGGAGGGCGCTGATGACTATCTCGCAATCTCCCAGGATCTTTTTGGTCGCTCCAGAATCGTTCAGATCAATCGCATGGGCCTCACACCGCGGAAGGTTGTCGGCTACGAGCTTCGCCCGCTTCAGATCAAGATCGCAGACCTTCACGTGATATCTGCCCGATGCCGCGAAGAGAGCGGCTATCGCCTCACCGATCCTTCCTGACCCGAATAGTGCCACTCTGCGCATATCTCTAACTCCACGTTACGTACTTACATCGGTCGATTCGGCGCTAGCCGTTTGGACGTCTTTCAACACTAAGATTCCGCAGACATCCGCATAGCCGCAGATACTCTTCTTGAGGCGCTATCGCACCCCAAACAGAACAGAGTTTAAGCGGGAACCGCGATAAGAGCCAGGATTTCCTCCTCTCATCGTCTCGGCGGGTTAGCGCTTGGGGTTGCCAGACGTGACAAACTGCGGTGTCTGGTGGCTCTTGAGGGGGCGGCTACCCCGCCCCCATGGTGCGGGGGGACATAATTTCTGAGAGGGCTAGTTGCTCTTGGGCTTGCGCCAACGGGAGCGAGTATTTCGAGCGGGAGAGTTTTAAGCACTCGGGCGCTACACTCTCAAAGCCGTTCCTTGCGGGTAAAGTTAGAGTCGTGCCCGAAAAGGCCTCCTGCACCTCGCCATCTATGCTCATCTTCACATAAAACTCTCGGAGCGGGAGATTAAGGAGATCCTCCGCGCTGAAGCGCGGCTTGAGCTCTTGCGCGACCGTCGCCGCGTCGTCGCTTCCGACCCGAAAACAGATCAAGTTGGCGATATTACCAAAGACAGTTTCCTTTACTTGTCCCGGCAGCTGTCCAAGGAACTGATTCGCGAAGGTCAGGCATAATCGATACTTCCTCGATTCCGAGAGGATCTCCCCAAATGACTGTGTCGCGAAGTTCTGGAACTCGTCGATATAAAAGTAGAAGTCTTGCCGTGATTCAGCGGGAATGTCCGCGCGTGACATTGCCGCTTCGTAGAGCTTCCAGATGATGAGAGAGCCTATGAGCGAGGCGTTCTCGGCTCCCAAGACACCCTTTGAGAGCTTGAAGAGAACTATCTTTCTTGAGTCAATAAATTCGCGAAAATCGAACGTGTTGGTAGGCTGCCCGAGGATGTTTCGGACCATATCCGTGGCCAAAAGCTCATCAAGTCGGTTGAGGAGTTGAGAGACGGGGCCCTCCTCAAACTCCTGCCTCCTCGCTGGAAATTCAACCTCCCAGAATCGTCGGACGGCTTCATCGGTGCTCCGTTTTACGACCTCCGCCCTGAACGTGTCGTCGGAAAGGAGGCGCCTTAGCGAGACGATGCTAGCGCCAGGGATGTTGAGGAGCGCGTTAATCGCGTACCTTAGAAGGTGGTCCATCTTGTCGGACCAGGTATCCGAGAAGACCCTCTTAAAGGTGTCAAGGAAGCTAAGCATCACTCGAACCTTTAGATCGGGCGTAATCGGAATCATCGGGTTGAAGCTTGGAGGATGTTGAGTATCGCTCGGGTCGAATATCACAACATCCTTAATTCGATTCTTGGGAATAGTGCGCAGGATCTCGTCGCATAGGTCTCCGTGCGGATCCAGGACCGCGCATCCGAACCCGTTTTCGATATCGCTCTTCGCCAGTAATTGCAGGAGGCAGGATTTCCCATTACCCGACTTTCCGAGGACGTAGAGGTGGCGGCGGCGGTCAAAGCGCCGAAATCCAAAAGGAACCCTTTGGTCCCGGTAGTTCGTTGCCCCGAAGTACGTGATCTGCGGATCGCTGGCGATCGACGGTAGCGTCCGCGGAGGAGGGGCCTTACGTGAGAGAACGATCGCCGTGTTGGGTAACGTTCCCAGACCTGGGGGGTGCCAGAGTGTGCTGAGCTCGCTGGAGGTCAACAGAAAGGGAGAATCAAAGGGTCGCCTTTGCATCCGCTTAATAGCGGACGAACCGTACCGCAGGGGGCGGGTGCCTAATCTGTTTTCGTCGGATGTGTTGAGGTATTTGACCGCGTGAGCGACGCTTAGTACCTCGTGAGCGAGTCGCCTCTCGCACGCCTTCACGTCTTTGCGAGTTGATTTCTCAGGAAGATCCGCGAACGCGCTAATTCTGTAATTAACCCGAAAAAGCCTTGAGAGACACTTCTCCCTCACGAGCTTGAGGCTCTCGTTAGTGAGATCCTTTTTTAGCCACGTGCGGGGCCTGAGGAGCTTCAGAAATCGTTCGACTGAGCGGGCCATCGCCAAGCGAAAGTGGAGGACGGGGGTATCTCTGACCGGGCGCGCGATCACCTGAATGAGCATGTTATCGAACTCAGAGGTCCGGGAGAGGGTCGTAACAACGGGAGCTAGGCTGTCCCAGGTGAAGTTTCGGAAGTTTTGTAGGGGGTATATCTCAGGCCACTGCAAATAGAGATCAGTGGTGGCGGCTACAGTTTTTTCTCCGACGAGTTGAGTGTAGTCGTCGATGATTTGAATCTCGACATCGGGCATCCATCCGTAGATTGTGTTTGTGATGCGGGTCAGCATCGCCTCTTCAGCGGCGATGCAGACGTAGACGATCGATCCTTTGGCGAAGAGCTCAAGAGAGAAGGGCTCGTTCGTCTGCTCGGTAAGGTCGTTAAGCTGAGTGGTAAAAAAGTTCGCGTTGGTAAGGCCCCATTTGGTTTCCCTGAGCGCGTCTCCAACGGAGGAGGATCGGCGTGGGATGTGAATGAGGGCGACCTTCATGGGTAGGGTTGTTGTAACTGGCACCGTTAGACCCTGTAAGTCTACTAGCAAACTAGTCCTTACTGAAGAGGGTGTCTGCTGTCGTACTAAACGTTTTTTCAGGGGATTGGGCCCTCTGAGCGGGGATCGGAGCGAGATTTGCCCCTCGGGCGCGAGTTAAGCCAGAGGAGCTCCCTTTTGGGACTCTCCTTTGTGCTCCAACGGACTTCGGGGTGTGCGCGTCGCCTGGCGTCAAATCGATCGATCATGGGGCTCTTTTTTGGGTGGTTCTGCGCGCCTTGTAAGGGCGATCTTTTCCCGTTAAGTTAGAAGGGCGTCGCGTCGAGGTGAAGGTTCTCCGATGAGTACTCAAAAAAACTCGTGTGTGGTTGGGCCTCTTCGGCTTGTTGGGAGAGTGCAGGAGTACGCGTGGGGCAAGGTAGGATCGAGGTCACGGATCGCCCCCTTCGCGTCCGGGTCGGGGGCGGACGCCCCACTCGCTGAGTATTGGATCGGCGCGCATCCGAAAGCTCCCTCTGAGGTCGAGTTGGCGGACGGCTCTAAAGTCGCTCTCGACGCCGCGCTATCAAGGTTTCCGCTCGAGCTTCTGGGAGAAAAAGTAATTCAGAGGGAGGGCCCCCACCTCCCTTTTCTCGCCAAGGTGCTCTCGGTTAATCCTCATTTCGGACTCTCAATACAGCTTCATCCCGATCGGGAGCGCGCGCGAGCCCTTCACGCTAAAGACGCGGAGCACTATCCGGATCCAAGCCATAAACCTGAGATCGGTATCGCGATAACTCCGGTTACCCTCCTTTATGGTTGCAAGAGCGCTTCCGCTATTCGTGATATTGTGGCGGAGCTCCCAGCTTTTGAGGAGGCGATAGGTGAAGATCTAACGAACCGTCTACGTCATCTCGCGCCGGAGGAGCGAGGTGACGTAGCGGTTGTTACGGCGATATTCTCGAGGTGTCTCGCCTTGGCGCCCGATCGCGCCGCGCTAGTGGCTGAGCGACTAGATAAGGCGCTCCCACATGTCTCAAGTTTGGGAGTAGAACGGGATATTTTTTTCCGCCTCCAGCGACAGTATGGATATTCGGACCAAGGACTGCTCGCTCTCTTTCTCATGAATGTGGTTACGGTTGATCCAGGTTGTGGGATCTTCATCGGACCGAATATTCCGCATGCTTACCTGGACGGCGATCTCTTCGAATGCATGGCGTGTTCCGATAACGTGGTGAGGGCAGGACTGACCTCAAAGTTTAAAGACGTGCGGACTCTGTCGGAGATAGTCGACTGCTCTCCGGGACTTGAGGGCCTCATTACACCGAGGCCGGGGTCGGATGGGTTCTTGTTCTTCGATACTCCAACACGTGAGTTCTCGGTGCGCGTCCTGCCTCTCGGTTCAAGTAAAGCGGCCATCGGTGGCGCTGGTGGTCCTGGGATTATCCTCTGTCTGGGAGAGAGCGTCATCATAAAGTCTCTCTCGACCGGTCGGGAGATTCGTCTTGGAGATGGGGGAGGCGCCTTCTTGCCGGCGGGTAGTGGTGATTACGAAGTTCAGACCGATCGAGCTGTTGTCTATCACGTCACAACGCCGTAATGGGATGGTGTTGTATCGAGGGGTGGTGTGTTTGGCCAGCTCGCTGATACTTTTCAAGCTTCACACCGGTGTAATGCGTGGTATAGGAGTTCCAAGTCGCCAACCAGCCGGGGGAGAGTAACGTGGCCGAGAAGCAGAAAGAGGGATTGAAAGAGGCGTCTGATTTGATGCGGCGGGATGGCCTACCCGCGCCCGTGATAAGAAACTTTGAGCGGCTCTTCCAATGCGTTCTCGCTGGCGAGACGGGGATCGTTCACGAAGAGGAGATAGAACCAGTTGTTGAGATCGAGGCGCTTAGTGGACTCCTTCAATCTCAAGATGTTTTACAAGAGGGAAGACGCCTCCTCGACAAGCTCGTGGTTGTTCGTCTCAACGGGGGCTTGGGTACCACCATGGGTCTTGAGCGCGCGAAGTCTCTTCTCAAGGTAAAGAATGGACTCTCCTTCAACGATGTAATCGCGCTTCAATTGCGATCCTTGGGTAAGAGCGCCGGGGTTTCAATTCCGCTTATTCACATGACGAGCTTCTCAACAGACTCGGACGTGCGGCAGGCGATGAGAGAGTATGGAGACCTCAATCCCTCGGGGCTGCCAGCCACGTTCCAACAACACCGGCACCCCAAGATCTATATGGACTCGATGTGCCCGGCGCAGGAGACGGTCGAGGACTTAAACTGGAATCCTCCCGGTCATGGAGATATCTATTCGGCGTTACTCGCGACCGGATTGGCGGAAAGGCTCCTCTCCCTCGGAAAGCGGTACCTTTTTGTAGCCAACGCTGACAATCTTGGGGCCACCGTTGAGCCAGCGATCCTGGGGTACCTCGCTCTCTCAGGGGCGCCCTTTCTGATGGAGACGGCGGAGCGAACGAAGGCCGACGCAAAGGGGGGGCATTTGGCCCGCCGGAAGTCCTCTGGCCGTCTCCTCTTGAGAGAGAGTAGTCAGGCGCCGACCACCGCGACCGGAGAGATCATCTCGGAATTTCAAGATACCTCTCGCTATCGGCACTTCAACACAAACAACATCTGGCTTGATCTAGAGGCGGTGGTAAGGGTTGGGCGAGAGCACGAGGGTTCAATCCCGCTTCCCCTTATCTCCAATAAGAAGACCGTTAACCCGAGGGATAAGTCGAGTAGGAAAGTCATCCAGATTGAAACAGCGATGGGCGCCGCGATCGAAGTATTCGAAGGAGGAGCGGCGCTACAGGTACCGCGCTCTCGATTCGCGCCGGTCAAGTCAAACAACGACCTACTTGTGGTCAGGTCAGATGTCTACTCCCTCAATCCCGACTACACTATGTCAGTTTCGCCAAACCGAACTCGACCGGGGCTCCCCTTGGTTTCCCTGGACGGAACCTACTTCGGGCTCCTGAAGGATTTTGAGGAGCGGATCCGGGCTATACCCTCGCTACTGCAAGCGGATTCGCTCTCGGTGAAGGGGAATGTGATCTTTCCGCATCCCGTCATTATTTTAGGAGGAGTATCTCTCCAGGCCGGCGCCGAGCCCACAGAGATCCCCGCCACGCTCAAGGTGATTGAGTCGAGGGAGATCTCGCTTTAGTGGAGCGCCGACCTGGGGTGTGACACCCGCGAGAGAGACCCTAACCTCATCTCGCGATTGGTCGGGTGCTAGCGAAGAATCGTCTGTACGCCAGGAGCACTAAGACCGCGCCGACGACGGACATGACAAGCCCCACGGCGTCCTGGGGTCCGTACAACCCTAAAACCCTGCCTACGATAGAGCCGAGAATAGCGCCCGAGATTCCAAGACCGGTTGTCACCAAGAATCCGGCTTCATCTCGTCCCGGTACAAGCGCTCGCGCCAAGAGGCCTACGCAGAATCCAACCACCACCGCCCAAACGATATACATAACACTCTCCATAGTTCTTCTCGCTTTAAGGGACGAAGGGAGGTCCACGCCACCCCTCGTCCGGATTTCAGGGTTTAGCCAACGTGAGGTGGAAGTACGTTCCTGAGCTCGTTCACCTCATTCTCAAGATCCATCGGTATCTTTGATGTCAAAGTAGCCTCGCGAGTGCCGTAGAACGCGCGCTCGTCTGAGTCATCTCGGGAGATATTAACTCCATCCAACGCGGCTCCTAGGAAGAGGCCTTCGCTGCGTGAGTAGGCCACCACGTCAGCATGTGGCGCTTCAAAAGTTTTGTCGAACGTGCCGGCGACGGCGCTCAGCTCCCCGCCAACTTTGAAGTTGCCGCGCTTGAGCGCCTCTACGGCTTTATCGCCCGTAATGTAGAGAACAATATCAGCTGATTTCACGCCAGCCTGGAGCCCAACGCTTCCACCGAGCATGTTCAGGAACATCGGATTCTCCCACGTTCCAGCCGCGGTTTTGCAGAATCCCACGCCATCGCCGTGAGTTCCCCCGAGGCCAGCCGATATCGTTACGGTATCAGGAAAGATCGCCACGCACTTTGTTTTTTCGAGGACGGATTTCGGTACTTTGCCGGTCTTCCCCTCGGAGATCGATTTGTAGACAGCGGTTGAGCGAGTGAGATTGAGCTCCGCCTCCTTAAACGCGCGCGTTGATTTATCGATCTTAATGTCCTCAGCAGCCGCGGTGGCTAGGGGAACAGCAAGGGATACAAGAGTTGAAAGGTATAGATGTGATCTTTTCATAGTTGCTCCTAAAGGTTCGCGTATTTTGATTTGGTGAAGTGTGCTCGCCTGGCTCCAAATGAAAAATTCTCGGCTCAACGAGGCACGACTCCCTCGAGGAGGACGATTCCGCGAAAGCGATATCAGGGGATATGAGCGAGGGCAGGTAAGGCCGCAAGAGTCTGGTATCGTTCAGAGCAGGCTAGCAAGTTGTGAAAGGGGCTGAGAGGGTTCTGAGTGGAGCCACCTGTCGGACTCGAACCGACGACCTACGGTTTACAAAACCGTTGCTCTACCAACTGAGCTAAGGTGGCTTGGATGCACAAAATAGCGGCCAAGCGTACCGGGGTCAGGATGGCTTCGCCTCGCCGGGGAGGCTCACTATTTAGGTACAACTATCTCTCAGGCTTTGGCTTTTGGGTCAAGGCATAGCGAGAGCTAACTCCCCTCCCTCAGTAGGGAGCAGGGGCACCTTTTGGCGCCCGATCTCTTTGGCATGGAAAAATTAGGGGGGTGATTAATCTCCGCAACCGGGCGTATTTACTTGAAAGGGGGAATTGAACATAATGCCGGCGCGTCCGACACCTAGTGCCCATGTAGCTCAGTCGGTAGAGCACTTCCTTGGTAAGGAAGAGGTCACGGATTCGAGTTCCGTCATGGGCTCCACTAAGGAAACGAACGTCCACTTCCTCACGGTGAGGTGCCCGAGTGGCTAAAGGGGGCAGACTGTAAATCTGCTGGCTACGGCCTACGGGGGTTCGAATCCCTCTCTCACCACCATCAATTATCACATCCTTTCTGGGGCGATCATTAGCTCGCCTCGCGGCTCGATTCTCACTCTGCCGGTTGAAGCCTCCCATCTTTGCGCTCCGGCAGGTGTTCCAATTCCTCGCAAATATGTTACCTTTCCCAGCGGTTTACGGTCGTAGCTCAACTGGTAGAGCAGCGGATTCCAAATCCGCAGGTTGGGGGTTCGATTCCCTCCGACCGTGCACTTTGTATCGTCCATTTGATACCGTGCGCGTTTTTCTTTGTGTCCGCTGTACGTGGCACCTTTTCACGAGATGAGGGTTGTATCGCTCTCCGCGTTGGTTGAGACGCTCACGGCTACGGATCCCGGCGGTATCTATTCATTGTGGCGCCATCGATACCGCGGCGCCGAGGGGGGCTAAGAGATGACTAGTGGTGAAGAGCTAGCTCTGGTTGAGCAGCGCCTCTCAAGGGAGGATGAAACTCGGCACCGTTCCCCACTGTGGATGGTCAGTCAGGAGCCCCTCCTTAACGATCTGGTCGCCCATTTAAGTCAGATTCGGGAGGAATTGGAGCGAGAGCCGGACAGGCCGAGAGAGATAACTTTTTCTCGGTCGCGACTTCGCCAATGCCGGAGCGCTTTCGATAGAATGATCCGCCGGGGAGAGGAGAGCCTTCACCGTCTGTGTGAGCTTCTCTGTCAGTCGTTGGTGGGGACCTACCAGTTGCAGAGCGTCGTGATTGGAGAGGCCCCTACAACGAATGAGCGCTTTACGCTTACGCAACTACTCTCGAGGCACGATCTCTATTCAACAATTGACCTTGACCTTGGTAGTCGGCAATTACGAAAGATCCGATATTTTGACGGCTCACATTGGGTTTCTCCAACGCTCGTCGCGAATGTCGTTGAGTATCAACCCATGCAGCCAAACTCGCACGGAGTGCATAAGATTATCAGTCGCATCAAGGCCGAGGAGGAGTTGTGGAACAAGGTTGTCGATGAGATCTTTGGGCTTGATTCCCTTGTTCATCGAGATAAAGAGCTTCGACACCTCAGCTACTACGTCAAAGATATCTTTGGAGTTAAGATCGTCGTGGGGACCCCCGAAGAGGTGGTCGCCCTCCACAGAGAGTTAGAGCGGCTGAGTTGGGGAGGACGAGACCTTGAGGGGGTTGGGGAGCGTGTTGACGAGAAAACGAGATCCTTGAATTTTCTTGAGACGAAGGATTACTTGAATGGCGCTGAGAAGAGCAGCGGTTGGGAGGCTATGAAATCCGTTGTCACCTGGGGTGGTAAGATGTTTGAGATTCAGGTTCAACCCCTGGGAAACTTCTGGCGAGAGCGAGAGAATCTTACCCGGGAGAGTCACGCCGGCTTTAAGGGTCGCCGAGAAGAGATCAGGCAGCAGGTCGCGGAGCGCATCCCTCTCTTTAGGTTCTACCAGAGCTTGCTGAGATGGCTAATTCAGCTCCCGGATACCCCGGCGCCTATCTTTCGTGGCGTCTCCATAGTGCTAACTGATTGATAACGCTGTATTTAGAGCCTTTTTTGGGGTGGGAGCTATACTTGAATAAAATGTTCAAGATTGCTACCCTCTTGGACTAAATGCGTCGAATCGTTGATTTTTCAGAAAAACGGGCGGTTTAGACGAATTAGTTCGCAAGGCTCGATATACTGGCCAAGGCGCTAGGCTCCCCCGCCAAGAGGGTGGAGCGCTCTCCGGTTCACGAATAGGGATTCCATTATGAGTGCAGACGTTCTCGAGACCTTTACCAGCCAAGAATACAAGTATGGCTTCTATACGGATATCGAGGCTGACTCCGCGCCCCCTGGACTTAGCCCCGACATTATTCGCTTCATCTCTCAGAAGAAGGAGGAGCCGGAGTGGATGCTCGAATGGCGCCTGAAGGCTTATGAAACCTGGTGTCAAATGAAGGAGCCACACTGGGCTTTTGTCAACTATCCCCCGATCGATTATCAGAGTGTCGTTTACTATTCGGCGCCAAAGAAAAGTCCGGCTCTCAAGAGCCTTGATGAAGTTGATCCCGAGATTTTAAAAACCTATGAGAAATTAGGGATACCCCTCAACGAGCAAAAAGCGCTCGCGGGGGTTGCAGTGGACGCGGTCTTTGATTCCGTGTCAGTTGTTACCACCTTCAAGAAGCAGCTTGAGGAGGTTGGGGTTATTTTCTGTTCGATGTCGGAGGCAATTCGGAATCACCCAGAGCTCGTTAGGAAGTACCTCGGCTCGGTCGTTCCGCGCTCAGATAACTTTTTCTCAGCGCTCAACTCAGCCGTGTTTACCGATGGATCTTTTTGTTACATCCCGAAGGGCGTTCGGTGCCCGCTCGAGCTTTCAACATACTTCCGAATAAACGCCGCCAAGACCGGTCAATTTGAGCGAACCTTGATCGTCGCTGACGAAGGGAGCTACGTGAGCTATATGGAGGGGTGCACCGCGCCGATGCGCGATGAGAATCAGCTCCATGCCGCGGTGGTAGAGCTGGTCGCTCTTGGTGACGCGCACATCAAGTACTCAACCATTCAGAACTGGTACCCAGGAGATAAGGACGGTAAGGGTGGTATTTATAACTTCGTCACGAAGCGCGGGTTGTGCGCCGGCGTTAACTCGAAGATCTCCTGGACCCAGGTTGAGACCGGCTCCTCAATAACCTGGAAGTATCCGAGCTGTATCCTTAAAGGGGATAACTCAGTTGGAGAGTTTTACTCAGTCGCTATCACCAACAACAAACAGCAGGCTGATACCGGCACCAAGATGATCCACATCGGTAGGAACACTAAGAGCACGATCGTCTCCAAGGGGATCTCCGCCGGTCGGAGTCAGAACGCGTATCGAGGTTTGGTTAAGATGATGAAGAGCGCTGAGGGGGCTAGGAACTTCTCCCAGTGCGATTCGATGTTGATGGGGAATGAGTGTGGCGCCCATACCTTTCCGTACATTGAGGTTAAAAATCCAAGCGCGACGGTGGAGCACGAAGCCTCTACCTCAAAGATCGGAGAGGATCAGATTTTTTATTGTAACCAGAGAGGGATCTCGACAGAGGACGCGGTGTCGATGATCGTTCACGGCTTTTGCAAGGAGGTCTTGAACGAGTTGCCGATGGAGTTCGCTGTTGAGGCGAGACGGCTTCTAGAGATCAGCCTCGAGGGAAGCGTAGGATAGAGAGGTAGTATGAGCTTACTTAAGATTTCCGATTTGCATGCGCGAATTGAGGGTGATGGGCGAGAGATCCTAAAAGGTATTAACCTTGAGATAAGGCCTGGTGAGGTTCACGCCATCATGGGTGTGAATGGCTCCGGAAAAAGCACCCTTGCGAATATCCTCGGGGGTAAGGAGGGTTACGAGGTAACGAAAGGAACCGTAACCTTTGAGGGTAAAGATCTCCTTGAGCTCGACCCTGAGGTGCGGGCGCGAGAGGGACTCTTCCTCGCGTTTCAGTACCCTGTAGAGCTTCCAGGAGTGCTCACAACCTATTTCCTCCGCACGGCGCTTAATTCGGTGCGTGAGCATCGTGGTCTGCCCGCGATGTCTGTGAGGGATTTCGCCGCTTTTGTTAAGGAAAAAGCCGCCGCTCTGGACTTGGGCGAAGAGATGCTGAAGCGCGCCGTTAATGAGGGTTTCTCTGGGGGAGAAAAGAAGAGAAACGAGGTTTTTCAGATGGCGGTGCTTGAGCCAAAACTCGCCATTCTCGATGAGACGGACTCAGGCCTCGATATCGACGCTCTCCAGATCGTCGCCGACGGAGTGAACAAGCTTCGCTCAAGTAACAATGGTATGTTGGTAATCACTCACTATCAGCGGCTCCTGAATTACATCGTGCCCGATGTTGTCCACGTCATGATCGACGGTCGCATCGTCCGCTCAGGTGGTAAGGAACTGGCTCTTGAGCTTGAGAGCCAAGGTTACAGTTCGTTCAAAGAGGCGCTCTCCGCGTAGGTGTATCATGGCAGGTGTAGTTTCATTACAAGATGGCGTCGCCGTCGCCCCACATTGGGTAGTTTTAGCTCTCGCCGAGGCTACCAAGCGTCGATCTCTGATGGCTTCCATGGGACAGCTCGCCGGGTTGATCGCGGAGGGGGAGTCCGTCTGGGGTAAGGTGTTATTCCCCTCTCCGAGGATTGAGAGTTGGAAGTACACAAATACCGACCCGATAGCGAAGGGAAGCTTTTCGTTGTCACCACAGGTGCCGGGAGAGGTTTCAGCTGAAGCGATCGCCCCCTCCCTCATTCCGAGTCTTGACGCGCACCACATGGTGTTTGTCGATGGTGTTTTTGTGCCTTTACTCTCCTCAAAGGTTGACTCCAAGGGGGTGACCGTGTCCCGTGTGGTCGAAGGTGGAGCGCGGGGTCTTGGATCACTGGCCGCGCATGAGACAGATCCGTTCGCCGCGTTAGCTACGGCTCTCTTGACAGATGGAGTCGCCATTTGTATCGAACGGAACGCGGTCATCGCCAAGCCCATTCACATCGTCAATGTTTCAACCGTTCAGAATAGCTCGTGTGTCGTCACCCCACGCCTGTACATTGAAGCGGGAGAATCGGCGCAGGTAACGGTTATTGAGAGTCATGTAACGGTAGGTGGGGAGCGCTATCTCTCCCTTCCCGTCGCTGAAATTGTGGCGGCAGATGGAGCTATCGTTGATTACTACAAATTTCAGAATGAGGCGCGCTCGGCGAGCCACATCTCAAATACGATCATCTCCCAGGGTAGATCGGGAAATGTTTCAACGCACATCTTCTCGTTTGGTGGTGGGCTGGTTAGAAATAACGTGAGCGCTCTACTCAAAGGTAGCGCTGCGCAGGCTGTTTTGAATGGGCTGACAGTAGTAAGCGGTGACCAGCACGTCGACAACTCAACGCTGATTCATCATATCGAACCATCGATTGAGAGTCGTGAACTCTTTAAGGGGATCTACGCCGACACAAGCCGGGGAGTATTCTCGGGCACTATCACCGTGGATCAGATCGCGCAAAAAACGAACGCGTTTCAGTCGAATCAAGCGCTCTTGCTCTCTCCTAACGCGAGCATTGAGACCCGACCTCAACTGAAGATTTGGGCTGATGATGTTAAATGCACTCACGGCGCGACGGTGGGGCAACTCGATCAGGAAGCTATGTTCTACCTTCGCTCCCGAGGCATCGGGGAGGATGAGGCGAGAAACTTCCTGATTCATGCCTTCGCCAGTGAGGTTTTATGCACGGTACGGGTGGCGGCTCTGAAAGAGTACGTCGAGACCCACATAACGGCTACATTGGGCGATTAGCCCACCCCTCTGAATCTCCCGCGGTGGGCGTGAAAAAAGTTATTTAAAAGCACACCAGTGGGGCGGGGAGCGTGTTTGCTCGGTGGGCGAAATTCTGCTACCTTCCGCTGTCTCCATCCGCGAAGCGGCTCGTTTGTCGTGTGGATGAGCGGTGAGATAGGGCCAGGTATGGCGCGCCAGGAGGCCGCTAACAGCCTGATCTTGTTGAGTTTATTGGGATTTTAGATGAACGATAAGGTAGTAAGCGCGGCGTCAGAGTCAGTCCTTTCGCAGGCGAAGGGCTACATCTCTGGGAGCTTGGAGGAGCTTAAGAAAGTTCAGTCGCCAACTCGTCAAGAGGCGATGAAGCTTACTGGGGTGGTTTTGCTTATTATAGTGTTCATCTCGCTCTGTCTTTTCGTTATGGATCTCGCGTGTAACTGGCTGATGTCTAAGATGATCGGCTAGGACTTTTGAGTAGGCATGGTTATGGAAACGAGCTCGAGTGAGCAAAAAACCGGAGAGCAAAAGTTGCAGTGGTACGTAGTCCAGGCCTATGCCGGCTTTGAGATGAAGGCCAAGCAGGCGCTTGAAGAGAGAATTCGTTTAAATAATCTGCAACAGCTTTTTGGTGAGGTGCATGTCCCCCAAGAGACCGTTGTGGAGCTGGTAAAGGGACAGAAGAAAACTTCAACTCGGAAGTTCTTCCCTGGCTACATCCTTGTACAGATGGTGCTGAACGAAGAGACCTGGCACCTAGTCAAGGAAACACCAAAGATCTCGGGCTTCGTTGGAGACGCCACTACACCTCAGCCAATCACTGAGGAAGAGGTGTCCCGTATCTTCAGTCAAGTTGAGGAGGGAGCTGCTTCTCCGAGATCCAAGATGAACTTTGAGCAGGGTGATGCCGTGAAAGTAGTTGACGGTCCATTCGCTGAATTCAATGGAACAATTGAAGAGGTTCGACCAGAGAAGGGTAAGGTCAAGGTGTTGATCAGCATCTTCGGCCGTGCTACTCCAGTCGAGCTCGATTTTATGCAAGTGGAAAAGTGCTAACAGCTTGATATTGCTGAATTGTTTGTATCAAGAAGGCGCCCTGAGTTTGTAGTAGAGGTGGGTAAACATGGCTAAAGAGATCAGTACGTTTATCAAGTTGCAGGTCCAAGGAGGAAAGGCTAATCCAGCTCCTCCGATCGGACCAGTTCTGGGTCAACACGGCGTCAACATTATGGAGTTCTGTAAGCAGTTCAATGCCAGAACCCAGAAGCAGCAGGGCGAAGTAGTTCCGGTTGTTATAACCGTGTACAAGGATCGGTCGTTTACCTTTGAGCTCAAGACCCCACCGGTTTCTTATCTTATTAAGAAGACCCTTGGGCTTGAGAAGGGCTCCGCAGTTCCTAATAAGGACAAGGTAGGAAAGCTCACCAAAGCCCAGGTATATGAGATCGCTAAGCAGAAGATGCAGGACCTTAACTGCTACGATGAGGAGGCCGCTTTCAAGATAGTGGCTGGAACCGCTCGGAGCATGGGGGTCGACGTTCTCAAATAACCCCGGAGATATTGACTTTCCAGGGGTTAATCCCTAGGCTACCGCCGGTTTGTTTCTGGCCGTTTGCCCCCTTCTCTTTACCTCAATGCGGGGTGGACGGAGGCGAGAGACGGGCTGGGTTCTCGGCGGAAGAGTCCTAAAAGATCAAGTTAGTTAAGTTTTTAAGTGTAGTTATGGCTCGCAAAAAAGAAGGAAAGAGGATCCGGGCGGCTAGGGCGAAAGTTCAAGCTGAGAAGCTCTACTCGATTGAAGAGGGATGTCAGGTTGTAGCTTCAACCGCGTCTGCCAAGTTTGATGAGACTGTAGAGGTAGCGGTTAGGCTTGGAGTTGATCCGAAGAAAGCGGATCAAAACGTTCGTGGTTCGATCGCTCTCCCGCATGGTCTTGGAAAGAACGTTAGAGTTTTAGTTTTCGCGAAGGGCGATAAGGCGAAGGAGGCTGAGGCCGCTGGCGCTGATTTCGTTGGTGGAGATGATCTCGTTGAGAAGATCAAAGGGGGATTCTTTGACTTCGACAGCGTGGTCGCGACACCGGACATGATGGTTCAGGTTGGAAAGGTAGGTAAGCTCCTCGGTCCACGTGGATTGATGCCATCACCAAAAGTTGGAACGGTAACGTTCGACGTTGGTGAAACGGTGAAATCCGTTAAATCGGGCCGAGCTGAGTACCGCGTTGATAAGGCTGGGATCGTGCACGCGGCGGTAGGAAAGGCGTCCTTCGGCTCCTCTAAGATCTTTGAAAACGTTTCGGCGTTGTTCCAAGCTCTGAACAGGGCAAAGCCCTCCACCAGCAAAGGTGTTTACCTTCAATCAGCTTCGATCGCCCTTACAATGGGCCCGGGCGTGGGGTTAGACGTATCACCGCTTAGGGCATAAGGAGTTTTGAGTATGGAAAAAGCTGAGAAGCAAGTTGAGCTTGAGTCTATTGTAGCGAGCTTTTCGAGCGCCCAGGTTGCTGTGTGTGCTGATTATCGGGGTCTTACAGTCGCGAAGGTAACTGACCTGCGTCGCGAGCTTAAGAAGGCTGGGTGCGAAGCCCGTGTAGTAAGGAACACTCTCGCCCGAATCGCGGTCGGAAAGGTCGTGGCTGACGGCAACCAGGAGGAGGTTCAAAAATTCCTCCAGACCATCGTAGGTCCAACCTTGGTGGTTACTTCGTCGAATGACGCGATCGCGCCGACTAAGGTGCTCGTCAAGTTCGCGAAGGAGAACGAAAAATTTCGAGTGAAGGGATGTTGGCTGGATGGCGCGTACGTTGACGCGGCTGGTGTAGATTCGTTGTCGAAGATGCCAGGTCGGGACGAGACGTTCGCTATGTTGCTAAGTCTGATTTCGGCGCCTGCTACTCGCTTAGTACGAGTGCTCTCGGAACCTGGTGCTCAGGTTGCGCGATCAATTGAGGCTTACCGGAAGAAGCTCGGAGGGGAGTCAGCTGCTGCTTAATGGGGCAGGTTGAGACGGTGAGCTGAAGAAATAATAGAAGCGTTAATTGTTTTTAGTTGTGTCGTAAGGAAAGGAGTAAAACCATGTCTGAAGCGTATACGTTCGACGGCGTAGTGGATTTCATCAAGGGTATGTCCCTGATGGATGCTGCGAAGATGGTAAAGAAGCTCGAGGAAGAGCTTGGTGTGAGCGCTGCTGCTCCAGTTGCTATGGTAGCTGGTGGAGCCGCGGGTGCGGGCGCAGGTGCTGCGGCCGCTGAGGAGAAGACAGAGTTCACCATCATGCTCGATGATGCTGGTGCCGAGAAGGTTAAGGTGATCAAGGTAGTTCGTGAGATCACCGGACTTGGCCTCAAGGAGGCTAAGGACCTTGTTGACGGCGCTCCAAAGCTCGTTAAAGAGGGTGTTGCTAAAGCCGAGGCTGAGGACTTCGCTAAGAAGCTCAAGGAAGCCGGCGCTAAGGCTAGCCTCAAGTAAGCTTGCGCTTAACTACCGAGACCCTCGCGGATCTTTGGTAGTAAGGTGAGCTAAGCGGGGTCCCCTCGTTTAGCTCAAAATGTAGCCTGCCCCCAGGGGCGCGATCGATTAGGTTGCGTCCCTAGGGGCGTGTTAATAGGCACTTGGCGAGCTAAAATAGCCCCACAAAACCAGGAATTCTCAGAGCTCGAGGTTTCCTTAGGATCAAATGTGGGGTATCTAGCTAAGGCCATTGCAACTTGTTAACCCCACCCCTGTCGGTAAGGGCCTAGGTCCTACGAGAGGGAGGTGGGTAAGCGCAGCCAGCTCAGCTGACCTCTCAGGTGCGGCTTGAGCTTTTTGCCTTTAGAGTCACTTACGTATGACATCAAAAATCAAGACCAACCTCAGACTCCGCAATAGTTACTCAAAGATCGGCGAAGTTGCCGAAATCCCAAATCTGATAGGAATCCAGAAGAGCTCATACGAGCGCTTCCTCCAATCCAACGTGGAGCCCGAGAAGAGAGAAGAGGTGGGGCTCCAGAAGGTCTTCAAATCGGTCTTTCCGATCCGCGATTACAACAACACAGCCTCCCTTGAGTTCGTGTCGTACAACCTCGGCACGCCGAAGTACGACCAAGATGAGTGTCGCGACCGTGGCATGACGTGGGCGGCGCCACTTCGAGTTACGATTCAGCTCGTCCTCTGGGATGTCAACCCAGAGACAGGCGCCCGCAACTTGAGCGCCCTCAAAGAGGACGTCGTGTATTTCGGTGAGATACCTCTGATGACGGAGCGCGGAACGTTCGTCATTAATGGAACAGAGCGAGTTATCGTGAGCCAGCTCCACCGTTCACCGGGCGTGTTCTTCGATCACGATGATGGAAAGAGTCACGTATCAGGGAAGCTCCTCTACTCATCGCGCATCATTCCATACCGTGGCTCCTGGATCGATTTCGAGTTCGATGTGAAGGATGTTCTCCACGTTCGTATCGACCGTCGCCGCAAGCTTAATTCAACGGTGCTACTCCGAGCTATCGGAATGACCGCTGACGATATCGTCTCAACCTACTATAAGACCGATACAGTCATATTTGGCGCGAAGGGTCTGGTAACCAAAGAGTTCAAGCCCGATCAACTTGAAGGCCAAAAAGCTATCCGCGAGATCAAGGCGGCTGGCAAGGTTCTCGTTAAGCAGGGTGGAAAATTCAACAAAGCGGTCATTCGTCGACTGAAGGAAGCTGACGTTACCGAGATCGAGATCGGTCCAGAGGCGGTCGTTGGCCTCATCGCCGCTGAGACGGTAGTGCAAGCGACTGAGGATATCGTTAATTCGAAGAGCGGTGAGGTAATCGCCGAGAAAGGCGAGGTTCTCGTCGGATGGGATGTCATCCGTGAGCGCGTAGGACCGGCCGTCCTAGAGCTTGACGAAAAAGAGGCGAAGTCAATCTGTGAGCGCTTCGAGGTTATCGTTAACGCCGGCGATGAGCTTAAAGGCGACAAGGTTAACTCAAAGGGCGAGATCGTAGAGAAGGGTAAAATAACCCTGCAGCGCGAGCTGGGCTTGGATCGCATTCGAGTTCTCTACATCGACGATAACCACATCGGCGAGGCGCTTTGGAAGACGCTCGTGTCGGATAAGATGTCGGGAGACAACTCACTCTTCTCTCGTCTATCTGGCCGACCAACTATCGATAGTTTGATAGAGATCTACCGCCGATTACGCCCTGGCGATCCTCCCCGTCCAGAGACAGCCCAGGCGACCTTTAAGAACCTCTTCTTCAATCCTGATCGATACGATCTCTCTGATATCGGTCGATACAAGATGAATCACAAGCTCTACATATCTCAGGGACGAGAAGCACCTCCGATGGACCAGGGCGTTCTCTCCCCCGAGGATATCAAGGAGACGGTTCGTTACCTTCTTGAGTTGCGGAACTCCACTGACGCGCAGAGATACTCAATCGATGACATCGATCACCTTGGCAATCGTCGCGTGCGAGCTGTAGGAGAGTTGATTGAGAATCAGTACCGAATCGGTCTCGTCCGAATGGAGCGAGCCGTGAAGGAACGCATGGGTATGCAGGATATCGATACGCTCGTTCCGCAGGACCTTATCAACTACAAACCGGTGGCTGCGGTAGTTAAGGAGTTCTTCGGATCTTCTCAGCTCTCTCAGTTCATGGATCAGACAAACCCGCTCTCTGAGGTTACCCACAAGCGGAGACTCTCCGCTCTTGGACCAGGTGGACTTACCCGCGACCGCGCTGGCTTCGAGGTTCGTGACGTCAACGCCACTCACTACGGCCGTATCTGTCCGATTGAGACGCCAGAGGGTCCGAACATCGGACTTATCGCCTCCTTGGCTGTCTACGCTCGAGTGAACGAGTTCGGGTTCGTTGAGACTCCGTATCGCGTGGTCGACAACAACGGACGTGTGTCGGATGACATCGTCTATCTTTCGGCGCTTGAGGAGGAGCGTGAGACGATCGCGCCGGCAAGTATACCGATGGACAAGAAGGGTAACCTGGAGGAGCAGTCGATCCCAGTGCGTCGCAATGGAGAGTACCTCCTTGTGCCGCCGACTGAGGTCACCAAGCTCGATGTCAGCCCTAAACAGATCGTGTCAGTAGCGGCCTCATTGATCCCGTTCCTTGAGAACGACGACGCCAATCGCGCCTTGATGGGGTCGAACATGCAGCGACAGGCCGTTCCGTGCTTGCGAGCTCAGGCTCCGCTTGTTGGAACCGGAATGGAGCACATCGTAGCTCGTGATTCGGGCGCCACCGTCGTCGCGAAACGCTCAGGGAAGGTAATGTCTGTTGAGTCCGAGAGGATCGTTATCAAAGCGGATAAGACAACCGATGACGCTCTCGACACGGGGGTAGACATATACAAGCTCGTTAAGTACCGCCGCTCTAATCAGAATACCTGCATCACTCAGCGTCCGATTGTGCGAGTGGGTGAAAAGGTGGGCGCTGGTGAGGTAATCGCCGACGGTCCGAGCACAGATATGGCCGAGCTTGCGCTCGGTCAAAACTGCCTTGTGGCCTTCATGCCATGGAATGGATACAACTTCGAGGACTCGGTGCTTATCAGCGAGAACTTGGTTAAGAACGACGTGTTCACGTCCGTTCATATCGAGGAGTTCGAGTGTATCGCTCGTGATACCAAGCTCGGCAAAGAGGAGATTACTCGCGACATTCCGAATGTGGGAGAAGAGGCTCTGAAGAACCTCGACGAGTCTGGAATTATTCGCATCGGAGCCGAGGTTAAGCCGGGTGACATCATCGTCGGTAAGATAACTCCGAAGAGTGAGACTCAGCTTAGCCCTGAGGAGAAGCTCCTGCGAGCGATCTTCGGTGAGAAGGCTGGTGAGGTTCGTGATAGCAGCTTGAAGCTCCCGCCAGGGGTTGAGGGTACTATCATCTCCGCGCAAGTTTTCTCTCGTAAGGGAACGGACAAAGATGAGCGGACGATTGAGCTTGAGAAGCGAGAGATCGCTCTTCTAGAGCAAGATCAACGCGACGAGATTAACATCCTTCGCGACGCCGCTATGAAGGAGATCGTTGAGCTTCTCGATGGGAAGACCACAACAGGTCGCCTCATAGACGACAAGCGCACTGAGCTGATCGGTAAGGACGCTGTGTTAACCACTGAGCTTCTCAACTCAGTTCCATTTGAGTACCTCCGCGACATTCAAGTTGGTGACGAGAAGGCCCAAAACCAGATTAATAAGGTTGTGGTTCGAACTGGGCAGCTCATCAACAATAAACGCGCCTACCTCAACGAAAAGATTAAGCGTCTGAAGGAGGGTGATGAGCTCGCGCCTGGTATCATTAAGATGGTCAAGGTCTTCGTCGCCACCAAGCGCAAGATTCAGGTGGGAGACAAGGTCGCGGGTCGTCACGGAAACAAGGGAGTTCTCTCACGAGTTCTTCCTCAAGAGGATATGCCGTACCTCGCGGACGGAACGCCCGTAGACATGGTTCTTAATCCGCTTGGAGTTCCTTCTCGAATGAACGTTGGTCAGATCCTTGAGACCCACCTCGGGTGGGCGGCGTACAGCATCGGCCGGCGTATTCGGGATCTTGTTGAGTCTATCGTCGACCCAGTCAGCGGCGCTGATCGAGTCGATACGACCGCTCAGCAGAAGAAGGATGTAGCGAAGCAGCTTCGCGGTCTTCTTGCGACAGCCTACAAGGGTGATGATCAGCGTAAGTTCGTTGACGCGCTCTCCGATCACGACGTGGTCGAACTTGCTCGTCGCGAGATGAATGGAGTTAGAGTCGCTACGCCAGTATTTGACGCGGCGCGCGAGACCGATATCCAGGACCTTCTGAAGATCGGAGGAGTTCCGGAGGAGGGTAAGGTGCAGCTGTACGACGGTCGTACTGGAGAGCCATTCGCGGAGAAGGGCACCGTGGGCGTCATGTACATGCTGAAGCTCGACCACCTTGTTGATGATAAGATCCACGCGCGTTCAATTGGGCCATACTCGTTGGTGACGCAACAGCCGCTCGGCGGTAAGGCTCAGTTCGGAGGTCAGAGGTTGGGAGAAATGGAGGTATGGGCACTTGAGGCGTACGGCGCCGCTTATACTCTTCAGGAGTTCCTGACTGTTAAGTCCGACGACGTAGCGGGACGGACTCGCATGTACGAGTCGATCGTTAAGGGCGAGCATGTCCTGGAGCCGGGCTTGCCTGAATCCTTCAACGTTATGATGAAGGAGCTTCAATCACTCTGTCTCGACGTGGAACTCGTCGAAGAGAAGAGCGAGAGCGAAGCGCTGGAGACACCCGCTTCGAGTGAGTCTGACGTAACAGCGGCTGCCGTCTAATTGACGGCAGCTCGCCCCCGGTAAAGCTTACCGGGGAATTAGTTTTCAAGCTGAGGGAGACACATGGACGATTTATTTAGTTTGTTTGAGCGACCAAAGAACCCAATCAAGTTCAACGCGCTTAAGATCGCGCTGGCGAGTCCAGACAAGATCCGGAGTTGGTCATTCGGCGAGGTGACGAAGCCGGAGACTATCAACTACCGTACGTTGAAGCCTGAGAGGGACGGGTTGTTCTGCGCTAAGATCTTCGGTCCAGTGAAGGATTACGAGTGTATCTGCGGCAAGTACAAACGTCTTCGTCACCGTGGCGTTGTTTGCGAGAAGTGCGGAGTCGAGGTTATTCAGTCAAAGGTCCGTCGTGAGCGAATGGGGCACATCGAGTTGGCCTGCCCAGTCGCTCATATTTGGTTCCTAAAGAGCCTTCCGAGCCGAATCGGTAACATCTTGGACCTCACACTTCGCGACCTTGAGAAGGTTCTCTACTTCGAAAGCTATGTTGTCGTTGACGCCGGTAAGACAAACCTCAAGCAAGGGGAACTCCTCTCCGAGCGTGAATATCGTACCGCTCGTGAGGAGTTCGGTTCAGGATTCGAGGCTGGTATGGGAGCTGAGGCTGTTCTCACGCTCTTGAAGGCCATCGATGTCGAGCCGCTCTGCGCTGAGCTCCGTGAGGAGATTAAAGAGGTAACCTCAGAGGCAAAGAAGAAGAAGCTCGCTAAGCGTCTCCGTGTTCTCACCTCATTCCAGCAGAGCGATAACAAGCCTGAGTGGATGATCTTAAATGTTGTGCCGGTTATCCCGCCGGACCTCCGTCCACTCGTTCCGCTCGATGGTGGTCGTTTCGCGACCAGCGACCTTAACGATCTCTACCGCCGAGTTATCAATCGTAACAACCGTCTCCGACGTCTGATTGAGCTCAACGCCCCAGATATCATCATCCGCAATGAGAAGCGCATGCTTCAAGAGTCGGTTGACGCTCTCTTTGACAACGGTCGTCGTGGAAGAACCATCACGGGTCCAAATAAGAGGCCTCTCAAATCCTTGAGCGATATGCTTAAGGGTAAGGGCGGGCGCTTCCGTCAAAACCTTCTCGGAAAGCGCGTGGATTACTCGGGCCGTTCGGTAATCGTAGTGGGTCCAGAGCTTAGGCTCCACCAGTGCGGTCTCCCAAAGAAGATGGCGCTCGAGCTCTTTAAGCCATTCATTTACAACAAACTCGAAGAGCGTGGATATGTGACCACGATCAAGAGCGCGAAGAAGATGGTGGAGAAGGAGAAGCCGGTCGTTTGGGACATCCTTGATGAGGTTATTCGTGAGCACCCGGTGCTTTTGAATCGAGCTCCGACACTTCACCGACTTGGAATTCAAGCGTTTGAGCCGATCCTCATTGAAGGTAAAGCTATCCAACTTCACCCCCTTGTGTGTACGGCGTTCAACGCGGACTTCGACGGAGACCAGATGGCCGTGCACGTGCCACTCTCTGTAGAGGCGCAGGTTGAGTCACGGGTCCTGATGATGTCGACCAATAACATCTTGAGCCCAGCTAACGGTAAGCCGATCATCGTACCATCGCAGGATATCGTCCTCGGCTTGTACTACATGACTCGTGAGCGTCCATTCGCCAGTGGTGAGAACCGCGCGTACTCAAGCCCTGACGAGGTATGGCTCGCGTGGCAGTCTGGTGAGACGCACCTCCAAGCCAAAGTTAAAGTTCGTATCGATGGTAAGTTAGAGGCGACAACCGTTGGTCGTACGTTGTTGTTCCACCTCTGTCCAAAGGTTCTTCCGTTCTCTCACTTTAATAAAGTGATGAAGAAGAAGGAGATCTCGGCCCTGATCGACGAATGCTTCCGAGTAGCGGGTAACAAAGCAACGGTTCTTCTGGCTGATAAGCTGAAAGATACCGGCTACTACTTCGCGACTATCTCCGGAATCTCCATTGGAGTTCAGGACATGGTAATCCCCGAAGCCAAGAAGCCCCTCCTCGCGGACGCGGATTCTAAGGTTGCGGAGATCGACAGCCAGTATCGCGAGGGACTCGTTACAGCGGGTGAGCGATATAACAAGGTTATCGACATCTGGTCTGATGTGGGAGACCGCATCGCTGAGGACATGATGGATACCATCTCGTCCACTGACTTCAAGGACAGCGTTACTGGCGAGAGCCGGCGTGGCCCTTCATTCAACCCGATCTTTATTATGGCAGACTCTGGCGCCCGTGGTTCGAGCCAGCAGATCCGTCAGTTGGGAGGAATGCGAGGACTCATGGCGAAGCCGGACGGCTCGATCATTGAGCAGCCGATTAAGGCGAACCTCCGAGAGGGATTAACGGTTCTTCAGTATTTCGTGTCAACGCACGGAGCTCGAAAGGGTCTCGCGGATACAGCGCTCAAGACCGCGAACTCTGGATACCTCACTCGTAAGCTCGTGGACGTCGCTCAGGATACCATTATATCCGAGTACGATTGCGGAACAGCGGAGGGAATCGAGATCTCGGCCCTTATAGAGGGAGGAGAGGAGATCGAGTCGCTCTCGAACCGAATTCTTGGACGGGTCGCCGCTGAGGATGTTCGGGATCCTATCTCAAATGAGGTTCTCGTTCAAAGAAGTCAGATGATTGATGAGGAGTTGGCGGCTAAGATAACAGCCGCGGGAATCGATACGCTCCTTATTCGCTCAGTGTTAACGTGTGAGTCTCAACGCGGCGTGTGCACACTGTGCTACGGGCGAGACCTCGCTCGCGGACATCTGGTAAACATCGGAGAGGCAGTGGGGGTAATCGCCGCCCAGTCTATCGGTGAGCCAGGAACGCAGCTAACGATGAGAACGTTCCACATCGGAGGCGCCGCGCTCGGAAGAGCGGAGTCGACCTCTCTTGAGGGGCGATACGCTGGAGCTATTAAGCTTGAAGGCGCTCGTTTAGCGAGAAGACGTGATGGTACCTCGGTGGTGATGAGCCGCAAGGCCGAGATCGTGATCGTTGATAAGGCCGATGGTCGAGAGCGTGAGCGACATCCCCTTGTGTACGGAGCTCGTCTCAGGGTTGAAGAGGGGCAGGAAGTTAAGCCGGGCGCCCTCCTCACTGAGTGGGACCCCTTCACGATTCCTATCTTGAGTGACCTCGCTGGTCGCGTTGAGTGGGTTGACGTGAGCGAGTCGACGATGGAAGAGCGCACTGATGAGCGCACTGGATTCGTCGAGCGAGAGATCGTTCAAGCTAAGGATAAGTCGAGCGATCTTCGCCCTCGTATCGTCATTCACGGTGAGAGTGGTGAGACCCGAGTATACAACCTCCCAGTAGGTGTTCGTCTTGTGGTTGAGCACAACTCCGATATCGACGCCGGCGACGTCATCGCTAAGAGAGAGCGAGCGACGACAAAGACGAAGGATATTACTGGAGGTCTTCCTCGAGTTGTCGAGCTGTTTGAGGCTCGAAAGCCGAAGGATCCGGCTGTAGTTAGCGACGTCGATGGTGTTGTGGATTTCGGCGAGGATTCTCGCGGAAAACGAAAGATCGTTGTTACGCCTGATTATGGTGATCCACGCGAGTATCTTGTCGCTAAGACCAAGCACGTAGCTGTGCAGAAGGGCGATCGCGTCAAAGCTGGTGAGGTTCTCACCGACGGCGCGGTAAATCCACATGATATCCTGCGGATTGAGGGGACTCGATCTCTCGCTGGGTATCTCGTTAACGAGGTACAGGAGATCTATCGATTACAGGGTGTGCGTATCAACGATAAGCATATCGAGGTGATCGTTCGTCAGATGTTGAAGCGCGTTAAGATCAGTGAGTTCGGAGACAGCTCTTTCCTTGTCGGTGACAATGTTGAGCGTCTGAGAGTTCTTGAGGAGAACCAGAGGGTGGTAGCTAACGGCGGAAAAGCCGCTAACTATGAGCCACTTCTTCTTGGTATCACCAAGGCGGCTCTCTCAACTGATTCCTTCATCTCAGCGGCGAGCTTCCAGGAGACCACCAAGGTGCTTACTGAGGCGGCTGTAGCTGGAAAGGTGGATCAGCTCCGGGGTCTAAAAGAGAACGTCATTATGGGACGGCTTATCCCCGCAGGATCGGGTGTCGAAGCCTACTCGTCTCGGCATATCCGAGTCGAGGGCGAACCCCTCGTGGCGAAGAAGCCTGAGCCGAGCTACAAGGTCAGTCCAAGCTCGATTGAAAGCCTCCAAGGACTATTCTAGGAAGCTTTCCCGAGTAAAGGGTGAAAAGGGGCGCGGAATCCGCGCCCCTTTTTTTTGGCGGGGCCTGCGAGCGGGGGAGGCGTTACTGTAGCTCTCGCGCCAATCCGAACTGCCCCATCCCCATCAGTTGTCGCTGAGCGTTTTCACGGCACAGCTTCGAGCGATCTATCTCCTTACAGAGGGTCACCATCCGTCGGGCGCTCTGGGCGGCGAGGTCTTTAAGGCCCCGGGTTTTTAGAAAGCGGGTTTTCATAGTGAGGAACGCTATCGAATTCGGGTTGATCGACTCTCCAAGCTCAAAATCTCTCTCAAGGGCCGCCACGCCATCGGATGTGCTCTTTATGACCTCATCAGCCCCCGTAAACGGGCTCAAGTATGAAAACACCGGGACCCCTTTTCGAGCGGCCTCATCCCGCTTGATGAATAGCATGCTCGTATCGTCAAAATAGGCGAGGCCCCACTGGGGATCGGAAGAGAGGAATGTATGGAGTCGCACTATATCGTCCTTCGATGGAGGGAGAGGAATAATGAAAGCGCGAACATCGTATTTTGAGATCTCTTCATCTATAACGCTCTGGTCGTTACCAAGCTTCATGTAGCGTAGAAAGCCCTCTTCGCCGTACACCTCATCGAGGCGAGCGCCATCTATATACACTTTGTACTCAGGGTACATGCGGTAGAGAAAATACGATCCCGTGTCGTAGTCGCTTATCACATTACCGTCGATGTTATGCCGCTTTAGGATCTCTATCGGGTTGTCAGGAAACTTGTGTCGATCGATCCCGAAAGATAGCTTTCGCTCAGTGTTGCCGTTCGCGTATCCTAAAAAGCCCACCTTGGCGGTGATCGCGAGCGCGATAGCGCACGCGGCGATGTGAGCTCTCATACTTCCCCGGTGAAAGAGAGCGAATCTCGAGGTCTTCGCGATCGCCTCACCGACGCAGATGAGCAAGCCACTCAGAGCGAAGTAGAATAGAGGGATGTGCCGCGCGCAGCCGATGGCAAGGTAGAAGAACGCTAGCGAGAGAGGGATGAGTATTCCCGCCGACCGAACTTTCGCGCGACTGAGAAATACAAAAACCAAGGTGAGCGCAAAAACCGCGCAGGCGCAGAAGAACCACCACGCGAGGTGTTGACCAGATACGGCTGGGGAGAAGGGGGAAAACCATTCAAATATATTGGCGCGTGAGGGGTGTTCTCCAAACGACTCCTCCGCGAATTTGACGAACGCGTATGGGCCGATGGGCGAGAGTGAGGTGGCGGCTGCAACAAGCGCGACGACAGTTGAGCTCTCTTTGAGCGGGCGACCCTTGCTCCACGTGTTGACCAAAAACCAGAGCCCAACGAGAACGATTCCAAGAATCGCGCTAGGGTGACAGTTTATCCATATGACTTGGAGGGGAATCGTCCTCCATATCGCCCTTGGATTGGGAGAGGTGATAAGGAGTAACGAGATAGCCGTAAAAAGGTATGCGAAGAGGTAGATTCGCGTCTGAGCCCAGTAACACGAGGCGAGCACGGTTGTCGCCATAACGATAAAAACGAAGAGGGGTCTCCGGGTCCTTCGGGTCCACACAACGTACAGGATCGCATACGTTGTTGCGAGCAGACCCGCACAGAAGATTTGGATCCCTGGCAACCCTCCGAGCGTATGAACCCAAAAGAAGACTAGCGAGGGGAGGGCCGTGTATATGCGCCACCTGTGGGGGCCAGTGAATGAGAATGGATCAACGTCGGGGATGGTTCGATGTGTCCAGATGTATTCGCCGGTGACGATGTTCGCGAAGATATCCTCGGATTCAATCGGAAAGATCGAAGTTACAAAGGTGAGAAGCGTCAGGAGCGACACATGGAGGGCAAGAGCGCTCAGGGAGGGGGGTGGGAGATCCTCCGCGGTCCTATCGTTGATGGATGATGCCTCACAGGGGCTATCTCCGAGTGTTGAGTGTGCTTCGGTGTTCGCGCTCTTGGAGAGAAATTTTCTCTCTCTTTTTAGTCGAGCATTTTTGCCCATCTGCAACCGATATTTTTAAGTCAGCGCCCACGCGCTGGATGGATGAGCTAAACCCCTGGGTCCTTTAAATTTTACCCCGCGGGAGGGAGGGGCGCAACGGTGCTTTTATCTCCCCAGCTAAGGCCCCCAGGATTTCGCTTCCCTGGGGAGGTAATAGGCGGTATCTACGAGCGGAGCCGTTACTGTTGAGGGATAGTCTTGAGAAAGGAGAGGTGTGATGGCGAGATCGCGCCGAACGAAGAATAAGAAAGCAGCCATCTCACCCAAGGAGATGTATCGAGCGCTCCTCCTTCCACGGATGATTGAGGAGAAGATGCTCCTCCTCCTACGGCAAGGACGGGTCAGTAAATGGTTCTCTGGGATCGGCCAGGAGGCGATCGCGGTTGGTGTCACTTTGGCTCTGAACGATGATGAGTACATCCTGCCGCTGCACCGCAACCTAGGAGTGTTCACATCGAGAAATGTGCCTCTATGGAAGCTTATAGCTCAGTGGCAGGGAAAAGCTTCGGGATTCACCAAGGGCCGGGATCGCTCCTTCCATTTCGGAACTCGTGAACACCACATCGTGGGCATGATCTCTCACTTGGGACCCCAGCTGGCGGTCGCTGATGGGATTGCGCTCGCCACAAGCATCTCAAAATCGGGGAAGGTAACAGTTGTTTTTAGTGGTGAAGGGGGAACTTCCGAAGGTGATTTCCACGAGGCGCTTAATGTGGCGTCGGTATGGAATCTTCCGGTTATCTTCATCGTAGAAAATAACGGCTACGCCCTCTCAACACCCACTACGGAGCAGTTTAAGTGCGCCTCGATCGCGGATAAAGCGCGTGGATACGGAATCGAGGGGGTGACGATCGACGGAAATGACCTGGGAGATGTCTACGGCACTATCTCTGAATTGGCTTCGTCGATTCGCAAAAAGCCGAGACCAGTTCTGGTTGAGTGCATGACCTTCCGGATGCGAGGGCATGAGGAGGCTTCGGGGATCAAGTACGTGCCTAAGAAGTTGCTCGCTGAATGGGCAAAGCGTGATCCAGTTGAGCGCTTTGAGCGGGCGCTGGTTCGGAAAAAGAAGCTTTCCCGGAAAGAGATGAAGATCGTTCGCGCGGAGCTGAGTGCTCTGATCGACGAAAGTGTTGAGAGGGCGTTTGCCGAGCCTGAGGTGGAGGCGACGCTTGAGAGTGAGTTGGAGGATGTCTTCGCGCCCATTCCCGCTCTGCCTGATCAGGATAACAGCCAAGAGAGCGCATCTATGCGTTTTATCGATGCTCTCTCGGACGGGCTCCGAGAGAGCATGCGTCGCTCAAGTGACCTTGTCCTCATGGGGCAAGATATCGCTGACTATGGTGGCGTTTTTAAAGTCACTGATGGATTTCTGCGGGAGTTCGGTAAGGAGCGGGTGCGAAACACTCCCCTGTGCGAGTCAGCGATTTTAGGCGCGTCACTTGGACTAAGTATTTGTGGCTATCGCTCGATGGTGGAGATGCAGTTCGCCGACTTCGTCTCAAGCGGATTTACTCAAGTAGTGAATAATCTCGCCAAGACGCATTACCGATGGGGTCAGAACGCTCATGTTGTGGTGCGGATGCCGACTGGCGCCGGCACGGGCGCCGGGCCTTTTCACTCTCAATCAAACGAGGCGTGGTTCACGCACACACCGGGCCTCAAGGTCGCGTATCCAGCGATTCCTTCCGACGCCAAAGGGCTCCTTATGACGGCGCTTGAGGACCCCAATCCCGTTATGTTCTTCGAGCATAAGCTCCTCTATCGAAGCGTGGTGGGAGAGGTGCCAAAGGGCGCTTACTTTGTGCCTTTCGGCGAGGCCCGCGTTCATCGCGAAGGAGAGCAGCTGGTGATCCTTACCTACGGGGCGGGCGTGCACTGGGCATCAAAGGTTCTCGATGAGCATCCGGAGTGGTCCGCGCGAATCCTCGACCTTCGCACCCTGGCGCCCCTCGATTACAAATCTATCGATGAAGCGGTACGTCAGTTCGGTCGCGTTATCGTGTTTCATGAGGACACCCTCTTCGGCGGAATAGGAGGGGAGATCGCGGCGTACATTAATGAGCACCTCTTTGAGCACTTGGATGCCCCCGTCAAGAGAGTAGCGAGCCTTGATACCCCGGTGCCCTTCGCCACCGCTCTCGAGGCTCAGTTCCTCGCGCGGGCGCGACTGGCTCAGGCGATAGAGGCGACGCTTGCCTATTGAGCGATTGTGCTTGTTTCGACAAAAGGCGCCGTATAATCTTTCGTCGCGCTGCTCTTCTCGCGTGGGGGCTCGAACGCGCGCCAAAGTTTTAAATGGGAGGATCTCATGGAAGCACAGCGATTTTCAGAGGAGTTGAAGGATCTTGAGCGTAGGTTCGAAGCGCTTACTCCAGAGCTGGAGATGACGGTGCGGGATCCTGAACTAGGGGTAGAGGGGTTCGTTGTCGTGTGGAACACGATAGCGGGAAGCGATAGTCCGCTTGGGCGAGTAGGGAAGGGCGGAACTCGAATAACGCCTAAGACCTCCCTTGAGGAGATTAAAATGCTCGCCCGAATTATGGCCCTGAAAAACGCGGCCGCTGGGCTTCCGTTGGGAGGCGCGAAATCGGGAATGCGCGATGATCCTTCTTCCCCCGGTTTTGAGCGAAGGCTACGAAGGTTCGCCACACTCGCCGCGCCGGTGCTCGTTGAGCGCGGTGGCGTATTTGGAGGTTTCGGCTTCGATATCGGTGTTAAGCCAGAGCACGCTCGGTGGGTTTGTGATGAGCTTACATCAACCCGGTGCTTCACTGGGAAGCCGATGGATATGGGGGGCACCGATTACGATCGTGAGGGGATCGCGGGACTCGGGGTGAGTGAGAGCGCTAGTACAGCGCTCAGGTTCGAGGGATCGGAAGCTTCAGGTAAGACCTTCGCGGTGCAGGGAATGGGCGCGATGGGAGCCGCTATCGTGAGGTATTTCACGGAAGCTGGGGGTGCTCTCACAGCGATCTCTGATCCGGTTGTCGGCGGAACGTATCTCTTGTCGAAAGGAGCCTCCGGCGCCCTGATTGAGGCGATATCGTTTCATCAGTGGGAGAGGAGTAAAGAGCTCCTCAACAAGGAGGGTGAGAGGGTCGCTCTCGATGAGGTCCTCTACCAACCCGTTGACGTTCTCTTTCCCGCGGCCGTGCAAGAGGTAATCACCGCCGCTAATGTTGATAAGATCAGGGCCAAGAGAGTTGTGGAGGGAGCGAACAATCCGTGCACCGGAGAGGCCCGCGCCGCGCTGAGCCGAAGGGGTGTGCTCGTTCTGCCTGATTTCATAGTGAACGCTGGCGGGATTATCGCGGCGTTCGTTGAGATGTCCTCAACCATCTCCCCGGCGGAAAACGTACGGACGAGGAGGAACGCGGAGGATGCCAAGCAGCTAACCCGTCAAAGGATGAGTGCCAACGTGAAACGAGCCCTCGAGATCGCAAAAGTTGCTCAGGTGGAGCCTCAGGTAGCGGCTAGGTACCTTGCTTTAAGCAACATATTTAAGAGCGTCTAGGGGGAGTCGACGCTTCGCCTATGCGGGCCTTTGATGGGGCGCTGCCTTTCAGTTAGAGGCCAACGTGGACCTTAGGTTAAGATGCATGGGAGCCGATACCTCTGGGCTGTATCGCTCTCATGAGCCTTCGGGCTTGCTGGCGTGGCGCCATACCCCCGAAGCCCCCCTTTGTTGACTCACTTTTGCCGCTATGATACACCCCCCCAGCAACGAGTTTTTGCAGTGTTGTCGGGGATATCGCCCACTGGTTGGGAGTCTGATCCATGAACGACTAATCGCAAGTCGCAAAATGTATTAATTTCGCGATGTTGCGGGGGATGCAATGCCGGTTCCCGGTGGTATCATCTGCGCAAAAGAGTTGTCAGAAAGGGTAAAAAGCCTTCAAAACCGAGCTCTCTCGGTGGCATGCGAAGCCTCAACGAGGCTTTAGCTCCCAAGGTAAATCCATTCTGTCCGGGAAGAAAGCCAAGATAGCCACAGTGGGCAAAGCCGGTTTCGCGCCAAGAGGTGCGGGGGAGGCTGTTTATTCGTTGAGGACCCCTGTTTTACGGGGTGGGGCTCTATGAATTACGCCTAGGGTGTGGTAATCACGGCGCCTTGTTTTGGGGCTTTACCTTGTAAAAAGGGGCCCAAAAACGGAGCTCCCTGCGGTAACGCGTTAGAGCGTTTGGCGGGGTTAATCGATCGACTAAGAGGTCAAGGCAGATGCCAACGATAAATCAGTTAGTACGAAACCGACGTCGTCAAAAGACTACCAAGAGCAAGTCGCCAGCGCTTGTTCGTTGCCCGCAGAAGCGTGGCGTGTGCACACGTGTGTATACACAGACTCCAAAGAAGCCGAACTCGGCTCTTCGAAAGGTAGCTCGTGTTCGTTTGACCACCGGTATGGAGGTAACGAGCTACATTCCGGGCGTTGGGCATAACCTTCAAGAGCACTCAGTCGTATTGATTCGAGGAGGCCGTGTTAAGGACCTTCCAGGAGTTCGTTATCACATCATTCGAGGAAAGCTTGAGGCCCACGGCGTGGCGGACCGCAAGCAGGGGCGCTCTAAGTACGGCGCAAAGAGACCTAAGTAAGTTTGTAGGAAGAGGGTGCTATGTCACGAAAGAAGCGCGATTTTAAGCGAATTGTTTTAGCGGATCCCCGTTACGGTGATGTGGTGGTTGGTAAGGCCATTAACGTGATCATGGACAGTGGTAAAAAGGGGGTCGCTGAGCGAGCTCTCTACGGTGCCCTTGACCATATCTCGAAGAAGACTGGAGCGGACGCCGTTGAGACCTTCCACAAGGCTCTTAATAACATCAAGCCTGTAGTTGAAGTTCGCTCACGTCGAGTGGGTGGAGCGAACTACCAAGTTCCAACTGAGGTTCGTAGCGAGCGTGGTCAATCATTGGCTCTTCGTTGGCTAAAAGAGGCGGCTAACAGCCGCAGCGAGCGAAGCCTCTCTGAGCGTCTCGCGAACGAGCTACTCGACGCGATTCAGGGTCGTGGCGCCGCTGTAAAGAAGAGAGAGGATACCCACCGTATGGCTGACGCTAACAAGGCGTTCGCTCACTTTAGGTGGTAGTCGGTAGGTGATAGTAGCGAAGTAGGGGTCTCTAGGAGAGTTTAGTCGTGGCCAAGAAAGATTTAAATAAGGTTCGTAACATCGGCATTATGGCCCACATCGATGCCGGTAAGACAACGACTACCGAGCGTATTCTTTTCTACACGGGGATCACCTACAAGATCGGAGAAGTACACGAGGGCGCCGCTACCATGGATTACATGGAGCTTGAGCAGGAGCGTGGAATTACCATTACCTCCGCCGCGACAACGTGTAAGTGGAGTGGCTCGAATGGAGATCTCCCTGAGCATCAGGTTAACGTAATCGATACCCCGGGCCACGTAGATTTCACGATCGAGGTGGAGCGAAGTCTGCGTGTTCTCGACGGGGCAGTAGCTGTGTTTGACGCGGTGAGCGGTGTCGAGCCCCAGTCAGAGACCGTATGGCGACAAGCTAACAAGTTCAGCGTTCCCCGGTTCTGCTTCATCAACAAGATGGACCGAATGGGAGCGAGCTTCGAGAAGTGCGTAAGCTCCATCCGTGAACGTCTTGGCGCTAAGGCGCTTCCAATTCAACTTCCGATCGGCGCGGAGAGCGAGTTCGCGGGAGTGATCGACCTCGTCGCGATGAAGGCGATCCTCTACAAGGATGAGACAAAGGGCGCTAAGTTTGAGGTTACTGATATCCCGAGTGAGATGGCTGCTGAGGCGGCGAAGGCTCGCGAGTATCTCATTGAGTGCATCTCTGAAGTTGATGACGCTTTGATGGAGAAGTACCTCGCTGGAGAGGCGCTTACGGAAGCCGAAGTAAAAGCCGGAATCCGCAAGGGAACACTTAAAATGGAGCACTTCCCGGTCCTGTGCGGAAGCGCCTTCAAGAATAAGGGTGTCCAGCCCCTTCTTGACGCCGTAATCGATTACCTGCCAAGTCCACTTGATATCTCCGCTGTTAAGGGGACTGACCCCAACAGCAAGGAGGGCGCGGAGGTAGAGCGTCAGCCTGACGCGGACGCCCCGATGGCCGCTCTCGCGTTCAAGATAGTTACAGACCCCTACGTTGGAGTTCTTACGTTCTTCCGGGTTTACTCAGGAACGGTATCAGCTGGTTCGACCGTGCTGAACTCAACTCGCGACAAAAAGGAGCGTATCGGACGCGTTGTTCGTATGCACGCTGACAAGCGAGAAGAGGTGAAGGAAGTATCCGCGGGAGATATCGGAGCGGCGGTAGGTCTGAAAGAAACTATCACAGGAGACACTCTGTGTGACGTTGATAAACCGATCGTTCTTGAGTCGATTCACGCGCCGGCGCCAGTAATCAGCATAGCTATTGAGCCAAGGACCAAAGCTGATGAGGAGAAGATGGGACTCTCGCTCATGAAGCTCGCCAAAGAAGATCCATCCCTTAAGGTTAGCGTTGATAAAGAGTCGGGACAGACCCTCATCTCTGGAATGGGAGAGCTTCACCTCGACATTATCAAGCAGCGTCTCTTCCGAGAGTTTGGCGTAGACACCACGGTTGGTAAGCCGCAGGTGGCTTACCGAGAGACTATCCTTAACAAGGCTGAGGCCGAAGTTAAGTACGCGAAGCAGACCGGCGGACGGGGACAGTTCGGGCACGTGTTGCTCCGGGTTGAGCCGCTTGAGCCAGGCAAGGGATTTGAATTTGTTGATGAGATTAAGGGAGGTGTTATCCCGAAAGAGTTTATCCCAGCGGTCGAGGATGGCGTGGAAGGCGCCCTCGAAGGTGGAATCCTCGCTGGATTCCCCGTAATTGACATGCGGGTAACGCTCTACTACGGAAGCTTCCACGAAGTCGACTCGAGCGAAATTGCGTTCAAGATCGCAGGCTCCATGTGTGTAAAGGAAGCCTGCCACAAAGCGAAAATGCAATTGCTTGAGCCGGTCATGTCCGTGGAGGTTGTATGTCCCGATGATTTCGTCAGCAATATCGTAGGTGACCTGAACCGACGAAGGGCACGTATTCTTGGCATGGAGCCGAGGGCAGGTGCTCAGACGGTGAAGTGTGAGGTGCCGCTGGCCGAGATGTTCGGCTACTCAACGGACCTTCGTTCAAACTCACAAGGGCGAGCCACCTTCACTATGGAGTACCATCACTACGCCGCCGTGCCGACACACGTCGCGGAAAGCGTAGCGAAGAAGTAATTTTTTTAATTGTGTCTTGTTTAACTTAACCGGAGATAATCATGTCAACGAAGAAGTTCGATAGAAGCAAGCCGCACGTAAACGTTGGTACAATCGGCCACGTAGACCACGGCAAGACGACTACGACAGCAGCCCTCGTAGCTGTGCAGGCTGCTAAGGGCCTCGCGACAGTGAAGTCGTATAAGGATATCGCTAAGGGAGGAACAGTTCGTGATGACAGCAAGACTGTTACCATCGCTAGCGCGCACGTAGAGTACGAAACGGCAAATCGCCACTACGCTCACGTAGATTGCCCAGGCCACGCCGATTACGTAAAGAACATGATTACGGGCGCAGCTCAGATGGACGGAGCTATCCTCGTTGTGAGCGCGTCAGATGGACCGATGCCTCAGACTCGAGAGCACATCCTCCTCGCTCGTCAGGTAGGAGTTCCCAAGATCGTTGTGTTCCTTAACAAGGTAGACACCGTAGACGATCCTGAGCTTCTCGATCTCGTTGAGATGGAAGTTCGAGATCTCCTCTCTGAGTACGACTTTCCAGGCGCTGATACTCCAGTTGTTCGTGGAAGCGCTCTTAAGGCTCTTCAGGGTGAGGCGAGCGATATCGGCGTTGGCGCTTTCGATAAGCTCCTCGCTACGATCGACGAGTACATTCCTGTTCCACAACGTGATGTGGATAAGCCTTTCCTTATGCCAGTTGAGGATGTGTTCTCAATCGCTGGTCGTGGAACGGTAGCTACAGGACGTGTAGAGCGTGGTCGAATCAAAGTTGGTGAGGAAGTTGAGATCGTTGGTCTCCGCGACACCGCTAAGACCGTAGTAACCGGCGTTGAGATGTTTAAGAAGCTCCTTGACGAGGGTCAGGCTGGTGACAACGTTGGATGTCTTCTCCGTGGTCTCAAGCGTGATGACGTAGAGCGCGGACAGATCCTCTGCGTTCCTGGAAGCGTGAAGCCCCACAAGAAGTTCAAGGCAGAGGCCTACATCCTTAAGAAGGAAGAGGGTGGTCGTCATAAGCCTTTCTTCAGCGGTTACCGACCTCAGTTCTTCTTCAGAACGACGGACGTGACTGGCTCCATCAAGCTCCCAGAGGGTGTTGAGATGGCTATGCCAGGAGATCACATCAACCTTGATGTTGAGCTCTACCAGCCGATCGGTATCGAGAAGACTCTCCGCTTCGCTATCCGAGAGGGTGGGAAGACGGTAGGTTCCGGAGTTGTTACCGACATCACTGAGTAGTCCTCGTGATCGGAGCGACGGGGCGGGAAACCGCCCCGTCGTAACTCTGAAGGTTTTTGTAAATTTTTTTGAGATCGAGAAGTTTCTAAACGTGAAAGTATGAGGACAGAGCCATGATTGGCGGGCAGTTAATTAGAATTCGACTTAAGGGTTACGACCACAATCTGTTAGATTCAGCAGTGGGCGAGATCGTACAGACCGTCCGACGCACCGGTGGACGTGTAGCGGGCCCGATTCCTCTTCCTACGCGAATCGAGAAGTTCACGGTGAATCGCTCTCCTTTCATCGACAAAAAGTCGCGTGAACAGTTTGAGATTCGCACGCACAAGAGGCTTTTAGACATTTTAGAGCCGACTCAGCAGACGATTGATGAGTTGGGTAAGCTTGAGCTCTCGACCGGAATCGACGTCGAAATCAAGCTTCAATAGAGATAGAAAGTTTTTATCGAGGGGGACCTCTTCATGAGTTCGTCAAAAACCTACACAGAGGGGCTTCTAGGAAAGAAGCTCGGAATGACACAGGTGTTCACGCCAGAGGGCGCGAGCGTTCCTGTGACGATTATCCAGGCTGGCCCGTGCTATGTCCTAGATGTTCGTGGTCAGGATGTTCATGGCTACAGCGCTGTGCAGTTCGGGTTCGAGCCGAAGAAGCCTCAGCGATGCACCAAAGCGGAGCTTGGCTCCTTCAAAAAAGGTGGCCAGGGCGCGTTTTACCACATCAAGGAGGTCCGTTGTGACGTGCAGGGACTTGGATGGGGTGAGGTTGGTAAAGAGATTAAGGTCGGCGACGTCTTCAAGGATGGAGAGGTTGTGGACGTATCAGGCGTCTCAATCGGCCGTGGATTCCAGGGGGTTGTTCGCCGTCACGGCATGAAAGGCCAGCCGATGACGCGTGGTACGCACGAAGTTCGCCGACACGTTGGAGCGGTCGGTTGTCGTAAGTTCCCAGGCCGTATCTTCAAGAACCAACGCATGCCAGGACGCATGGGAGGAGATAACGTAACTGTTCAAAACCTTCAGGTTGTTGGTGTTCGTCCAGAGGAGAACATCCTTCTTGTTAGGGGTGGTATTCCAGGCGCTCGCGGAAGCCTCGTTGTGATCCGTAAAGCGATGAAGCAGTGATAAGAGGGCGAGGGAGGTACTAGACTATGACGTCAGAAGTTCTAAGCACAAAGTTGTACGATGCGTCGGGCAAAGAGAAGGGCACAGTCGCTCTCTCCGCGGCCGTTTTCGCGTCTGGTGTAAAATCAGAGCTCGTTCACACCGCGATCCGTTGGCAGCGCGCCAAGAAGAGAGCGGGAACTCACGATGTTCTCACTCGCAGCGAGATCAAGGGTGGTAAGAAGAAGCCTTTCAAGCAGAAGGGGACTGGAAACGCTCGTGCGGGTAGTAGCGTTTCTCCGCTTATGGTGGGAGGGGCTGTTGTTCACGGACCCGCTCCGCGTAAGTACGATTTCCGCCTCTCCAAGAAGATGAAGAAGGGCGCGCTTTCATCGGCCCTCGCGGTGAAGCTCGCGCAAGAAGCGGTGATTGTTGTTGAGAGTATGGCTGGCGCTACAGGGAAGACCAAAGACTCGGCAGCTCTTTTGACTAATCTCGGTGTCGCTGGAGAGAAGGTGATGGTGATCGTTCCTAACACCACATCTGAAGAGCGCGCCAAGTTTGTTTTGGGCTTCAGAAATATCCCAGGTGTTACAGCGGTGCCTGTGACGGGAGTAAACGTTTACGACCTAATCGACGCGAGAAAGGTTGTATGTGTGAGTGCCGCATTGGCGGAGCTTGAGGCTCGAGTCGGCAAGGCAGCGGAGTAGTTTGAGTAGGAAGAACGTATGGCTAAGAAGAAGGCAACCACTGCACAAGCAAGGGTAAGCGACTACGGAGTGCTGCTCTCCCCGGTTATTACCGAGAAGAGCGCGACTGTTGGCGCTAGCGGTCGGACAGTTTCATTTCGTGTAGATCCACGGGCTTCGAAAGAGGACATCCGTGGGGCGATTGAGCGAGTATTCTCGGTCAAAGTTGAGGGTGTTCGCACCGCTCGCTTTATCGGAAAGACGAAGCGCACGGCAAAGGGAGTAGGTAAGAGAGCTGGTTTCAAGAAGGCGTATGTGACCCTCGCAGAGGGAAGCAAAATCGACCTTGTTGAGGGCTTGTAATCGTTTGAGGTAAGACATGGCTCTTAGGACATATAAACCATACACACCAACTCGTCGGTACCTGACGGTGGCTGATTTCTCGGAGATCACAACAGATCGACCTGAGAAGGGGTTGCTCGCCAAGTATTCAAAGACGGGTGGTCGTAACAACTACGGCCGTAACACGAACATCAATAAAGGTGGTGGACACAAGCGTCGTTACCGTCTCGTTGATTTCGCTCGTAACAAGATAGGCATCAAGGCAACTGTCGCGACGATTGAGTACGATCCTAATCGCACGGCTCGTATCGCCCTCGTGGTGTATACCGATGGCGAGAAGCGATACATCCTGGCCCCGCAAGGCTTGACCGTTGGGCAGGTTATCAGCGCGGGTCCAGACGCTGATATCAAGCCAGGTAACGCTCTCCCACTACGCGCGGTTCCGCTTGGAGAGAATATTCACAATATAGAGCTGAAGGCGAAGGGTGGAGCGCAACTCGTTCGGTCCGCTGGTGGCGCTGCTCAGCTCGTTGCCAAGGAAGGTGAGTACGCGACCGTAAAACTGCCGTCCGGCGAGACTCGAAAGGTCTCCCTTGAGTGCTACGCCTCAATTGGCGCTGTGAGCAATCCCGATCACCAGAACGTAATGATCGGAAAAGCTGGGCGTAGTCGCTGGCTCAACCGTCGACCCCACAACCGTGGAGTCACGAAGAATCCAGTTGATCACCCGATGGGAGGAGGAGAAGGTAAATCTGCCGGAGGACGGCACCCTTGTTCTCGTACTGGTCTCTTGGCGAAGGGTCTCAGGACTCGTTCGAACAAGCGAACGCAGAAGTTTATTGTACGTCGACGTAGTAAGTAGGTAGGGGGCATTCATGGCTCGTTCGATTAAGAAAGGACCTTTTGTAGATAAGAGTTTGCTGAAGTGGATTGAGCGGGCCAAGTCCGGCGCTCATAAGGGTCCGATTAAGACCTGGTCACGTCGGTCGACTATTACTCCAGATATGATCGGTATGACTTTCGCCGTTCATAACGGTCGGAAGTTTAACGCGGTATTCGTAACAGAGAATATGGTTGGTCACAAATTGGGTGAGTTCTCGGCGACGAGAACGTACCACGGACACTCTGTTAAGGCGGCAGCTTCGTCAGGTGCCTAAGGGACCTGGTGAACGTGGCTAGAGGAAGTAGGGTTTGCATATGACAAAGAAAGCACAAAAGCCAACAACGAAGTCGAGTGAGGTAACTCGGGCAACGTTAAAGCAGATCAGGATGTCGCCCCGAAAGGCACGACTAGTGATTGATCTAATCCGTGGCAAGCAGGTGGAGCCAGCTCTCCAGATCCTCCAGTTCTCCACGAAGAAGGGCGCTAAGTTCGCTCATAAGTTACTTCAATCCGCGGTAGCAAACGCGCGCGAGCAGGCTCGCGCTGACGTCGACCGTTTATGGGTGACGGCAGGTTGGGTGGACGAGGGACAAACCTTGAAGAGGTTCATGCCGGCGGCGCACGGACGGGCTACGCCGATTCGCAAGAGGTCGTCACACATGACTATCGTTCTCGGTGAGAAGTAGGAATTAAAAGGAAAGCTCTGCTATGGGACAAAAAGTTAATCCAAAGGGTCTGCGTCTTGGAATCATCGAGAGTTGGCAGTCAAAGTGGTTCGCCAGCAAGGACTTCGGTCGCTTTATTGGCGAGGACGTGAAGATCCGTAAGTTCGTGCGGAGCAAGCTGCAAGCGGCTGGTATCTCGCGAGTTGAGATTGAGCGCGCCGCCGCTCGCGTGAAGGTCAACATCTACACCGCGAAGCCTGGGCTCGTTATCGGCAAGAAGGGGAAGGACATTGAGGATCTCCGCAAGGATCTCAAGAATCTTGTGCAGCGTGACGTGAACCTGAGCATCGTTGAGGCCCGCAAGGCTGATATGGACGCGCAATTAGTCGCTGAAGGTATCGCTTTCCAACTTGAGCGCCGTGTCAACTTCCGAAGAGCTATGAAGGAAGCTGTAGGACGCGCTCAACGCGTTGGAGCGGAGGGAATTAAGGTTCGAGTTTCTGGTCGTTTGAATGGCGCGGAGATCGCTCGTACGGAGCAATACAGAGAGGGGCGAGTTCCGCTCCACACGCTGCGAGCCGAGATCGACTACGGAACGGCAGAGGCCCAAACAACATACGGAGTTATCGGTGTGAAGGTTTGGGTATTCAAGGGTGAGAAGTTCGCTGCAGGTGAGGAGCAGGCAGCCGAGGCTATCAACCTGTAAGTTGAGGGTTTGAGAGATTTTCGTTGGAGTAAAGTATGTTGCAGCCAAAGAAGCCGCGCTACCGCAAGCAGATGAAGTTGTATCGCCACCTCAAGATCAAGGAGACCCGCGGGTGTACCCTTGAGTTTGGTGAGTTTGGGCTGCGAGCTATGGAGGCAGCATGGGTAACAAACCGTCAGATCGAGGCGGCTCGTCAGACGATGGTTCGTCACATTAAGCGTGGCGGAAAGGTTTGGCTCAAGGTTTACCCAGATAAGCCCCTTACAAAGAAGCCCGCTGAGGTGCGAATGGGTAAGGGAAAAGGCTCTGTTGAGGTATGGGTCGCTGAGGTCAAATCCGGCAGAATCATGTATGAAATCACGGGAGTAACGGAGAAGCTGGCCGTAGAGGCTTTGGAGCTTGCGGCGGCTAAATTGCCACTCAAGACCAAGGTGGTCATCCGGAGCAGTAACTTGATTTAGGGTCCAGAAAGAGAGATAGTTCGGCCTCATTTTGGCCACGGTTTCGGTGGGTAGTTAAGATATGAAACGGCGAGATTTTTTAAAAGAAATCCAGGGATTAGATAAGGCCGCCTTGCAAGGTAAGGCTAACAAACTTGGCGAAGAGCTGATGCGTCTGCGTTTCAAGCAGGGATCAAAGCAGCTCGAGAAGGGGCACCTCCTTAAGGAGGCTCGTAGGAACCTTGCGCGGGTTCAGACTGAGATCAGCAAGAGGGGCGCGTAAGGGAGAACACCTTCGCGAGTAGTTACAGGGTAAAGGTAGAGTTGTATGGCAGAGTCAAAGACAAAGAAGACCAACACCGCGAAGGCGGCGAAAGCTCCAGCGGCTAAAGGCGCGGAAGCCGAGACGGGAGCTCGCGGCAATCGCAAGACCCAGGATGGCGTGGTTGTTAGTAACAAGATGGACAAGACGGTCGTAGTCGCCGTTGTTCGACAGGTTCGTCACGCCACGTATGGAAAGTTCGTTCGTAAGACGAAGAAATTTTATGTTCACGACGAGGCACGCGCGTGCGGAGTTGGAGACAAGGTGCGTATCGTTGAGACACGACCGCTGAGCAAGCTCAAGCGGTGGAAGGTCGAGTCGATCTTAACCAAAGCAGTGTAGGGTAGTGACGTTTTGGGGCGGTGAAGGATTATGATTCAGTTGAAGTCAGTGCTCGATGTAGCGGACAATTCGGGCGCCAAGAAGGTGGTTTGTGTAAAGGTGCTGGGCGGTAGCCGACGCCGTTACGCGACGGTTGGGGATGTTATTGTAGTCGCCGTTCGTGAGGCGATTCCTAACTCGAAGATAGCCAAGGGCTCTGTTCACAAGGCTGTAATCGTGCGGACCGCGAAAGAGGTATCGCGCGAGGATGGCTCGTTCATTCGATTTGACGACAACAGCGCGGTGCTTATTAACGCGACGCAAGAGCCGATCGGCACTCGTATCTTCGGACCAGTAGCTCGAGAGCTACGAGGGAAGAAGTTTATGAAGATCGTCTCATTAGCGCCTGAGGTGCTGTAGTAGGTAGGAGGTGTAAGGTGGCTGCTAAGAGATTAACAAAAGCTAAGTCGGAGCCGGTTGCTACGTCACTCAAGAAGGGTGACCTGGTGATGGTTATCGCGGGTGGTAACAAGAATAAGCGCGCTATCAAGGGCCAGGTCGCTAAAATTAAGGCGATTGTTGGGGACCGAAATGATCGCGTTGTTTTGGAGGGGCTGAACCTCTACACGAAGCACAAGAAGGCGCTTGCTCCAGGGCAGGAGAGCGGAAAGGTTCAAGTAGAGCGGCCAATGCACATCTCAAACGTCATGTACTACGTTGAGAAAATTAAAAGGCCGGTTCGCTTGGTAAAGAGCCAGTTGGCTGATGGAAAGAGGGTCCGTGGCTACAAGGATCCATCGACCAAGAAATTTGTTCAGATTGAAGGGTAAGGAGTGCCGAGGAAGTTATGAATCGGATGCAAGAGCACTACAACAAGACGGTCGTTCCGGCCTTGATGAAGAAGTTTAATTATTCGTCGCCGATGCAGGTTCCCAAGATCACCAAGGTGGTTTTGAACACTGGAGTTCGTGACGCCGTAGCGAACTCGAAAGCTATTCAGTTCGTAGAGTACGCTATGACTACGATTACTGGTCAAAAGCCAGTGGTCACCCGAGCGAAGAAGTCGATTGCGGCTTTTAAGTTGCGTGAGGGGCTTCCGATCGGCGTAATGGTTACGCTCCGCAAGAAGCGTATGAATGATTTTCTTGATCGTCTTATTTCGGTCGCTCTCCCGCGTGTGAGGGACTTCCGGGGCGTTCCTCGTAAGGGCTTCGATGGTCGTGGCAACTACACCATGGGTCTTAAAGAGCAGATCGTCTTCCCTGAGATAGCGATTGAAAAATTGGATCAAGTTCGCGGAATGGACATCACATTCGTGACAACGGCTAAGACTGACGAAGAGGGTCTTGAGTTGTTGGAGCTTATGGGGATGCCGTTTCGTAAGTAGTAGGCGAGGAGTTAAGGTATGATAAACGATCACGTTTCTGACATGATCACTCGAATCCGAAATGGCCAGCGGGCCGGACACCGAACTGTGGTTGTAACCGCGGCGACGCTCAACAAGAGCGTGCTAGAGGTTCTCACTCGCGAGGGGTTGATTGAGGGATTCGAGGCGGCGAAAGATGAGAACGGTCACAACGCGCTTAAGGTAGGCCTTAAGTATTTCGGCAGTGGGCGCCCAGTTATCAGCAGGGCTGTTCGCGTAAGCCGCCCAGGATGTCGTAAGTACTCCCGTACTGAGAAGCTTCCAAAGGTAAGCAGCGGATTGGGAATCTCGATCGTGTCAACCTCCAAGGGGGTATTGGCTGATCACGAGGCGCGCAAGCTTCGTGTTGGTGGCGAAGTAATCGCTCTGTTCGGATAAGTTTGAGAGAGGTGTGTCATGTCACGTATCGGTAAATTACCTGTGGCCATTCCTTCAGGAGTCAAGGGTGGTGTCGCGGGTGGAATCGTGTCCGTAGAGGGACCGAAGGGTAAGTTGTCTTATACTATTCGTCCGGGTGTCTCGGTAGAGATCTCAGATGGCAAGTTCGTTGTATCGATGACGGGCAGCGACCTTCAGGCCAAGGCCGATTATGGGACGGCTCGCGCCACGATCAACAACATGGTTCAGGGTGTGAGCAAGGGATGGAAAAAGCTGCTTGAGCTTAACGGCGTAGGTTTCAACGCTAAGCTTCAAGGTCAAAAGCTTGTTCTCTCCGTTGGGTTTTCGCACGAAGTCGTGATGGATATCCCTGGCGCTGTAAAGTGTAACGTTCAGAAGAATTCGATAGAGATGGAGTCGGCTGATCGTGAGATATTGGGCACATTCGCCGCGAAGGTTCGTGATGTGCAACCGCCTGAGCCTTACCTCGGTAAGGGAATTAAGTACTCGGATGAGAAGGTCCGGCGCAAGGCTGGTAAGACCGGTAAGAAGTAGTCGGTAAGTTGTAGGAGTTAGGTGCCTTATGGCAACGCAAGGAAAGAAAGTAGCGGCGACCTCCCGGGACAAGAGGAAGCTTAAGATTCGAAAGAAGGTGACCGGCACGACGGAGAGGCCTCGTCTGAGCATCTTTAGGAGCTCGAAGCACACCTACGCTCAGATTATCTCCGATGATAGCAAGAGCACGGTAGCAAGCGCGTCGACCTTGGACAAAGACGTGCAGGCTGAGATCTCGAAGCTCGCCAAGAGCGCTGAAGGCGCCAAAGGGAGTACTAAGTCGGTCCTCGCGGCTCGCGCGGTAGGAATCGTGCTCGCTAATCGCTCGAAGGCGGCGAAGGTTAGCAAGGTAGTTTTCGATCGAAATGGGTTCCTCTACACGGGCCGAGTTAAGGCTCTCGCTGATGGGGCTCGTGAGACTGGTCTTGATTTTTAGTTCGGAGCGTTATGGCGTTTAAAGATATTTTAGACAAGCGAAGAGTAACCGTCGACCAGTGCGGTGAGTTGACCGATAAGACGGTATTCATCAACCGCGTATCAAAGGTGGTTAAGGGAGGTCGTCGTTTCAGCTTCAGCGCCCTCGTTGTGACCGGAGATGGTCGTGGACATATCGGGTATGGGCTCGGGAAATCGGTTGAGGTTCCTGACGCGATCCGTAAGGCATCAGAGCAAGCTCGTAAGCGACTTATCAAGGTACCGCTGAAGGGAACAACCATTCCTCATGATATGATCGGAAAGGCTGGCCCATCCTCTGTGATTATGAAGCCAGGTGCTCCTGGAACAGGAGTTATCGCCGGAGCCGCCGTGCGCGCGGCTATGGATGTGTGCGGGATCAAGGATATCCGAACGAAGTGCATCGGTTCGACAACGCCGCAAAATGTTTTGCAGGCGACTATCATGGGACTCCTCCTTCTTGAGGAGCCAGAGGTTATCGCCGCTGTTCGAGGCGTGAAGCTTGAAGAGATCGGATATCATCCGTACTAATCGGCAAACCGAGGACTTTGGGGAAGGCGAATATGAGTAAGGTAGTTATCAAGCAAGTTCGAAGTGATATCGGGTGTGTGCCGGCTGTTCGTCGGACACTGAAATCCATTGGTCTCGGCCGGGTAGGAAAGAGCCGAGAGATCGTCAGTAATGAGGCGGTGAGGGGGATGCTCAAGAAAGTTGCGCACCTTCTGGAGATCAGCCCAGCCAAGTAAACACCGAGTATAGAGAAGTAGTGAGGTCCAAGATGGGCAGCAAGAATATTACATTAAGCACGCTCAAGCCTAATCCAGGCGCGCGCAAGGCACGCACTCGAGTTGGTCGAGGAGAGGGTTCAGGGCACGGCAAAACCTCCGGTAGGGGAGGTAAGGGTCAAACGGCTCGAAGTGGTGGCGGAGTTCGCGCAGGCTTCGAGGGAGGTCAGATGCCTCTGTACCGACGACTTCCCAAAGTTGGATTTACTTCCCGAAAAGGCGTTCGTGGCGAGAATCGCTACGAGGTAGTTCGTCTTTCCGCACTGAACAATGTCGCGGCGGGCGCGACAGTTGATGTGGGTGCAATCCAGGCGCTTGGGTACGCGAAGGGCGCTTCCCGTTGCGCGGGTGTTAAAGTGCTGTCGGACACGGGGGATTTCTCCAAGAAGCTCCACCTCAAGGTCCACGCTATCTCGGCGGGCGCGCGCGCTCGTGTTGAGGCGGCTGGTGGGAGTGTTGAGATCGTGACTGCCTAGGGTCGCTTCTCTCCAATCAGGGAGCATCGACTAGGTGCTCAACAAAAAAGCGACCTTCGGGTCGCTTTTTTTATGGCGAAGCGTTCTTACTTTGATTGAGCGCGCGCGTCCGTTAAAGATCATGAGCCGTGTTCCCGCTTGGGTTGTTGGATAAATAAATCTCGCAAGTTTGGAAAGAAACTATTCCCCTCGCGCATCGCATGTTAGTATTCTGCGCTCCAGTAATGGCGGTTGCGGTGTGTGGCTTGATGATTATCCAGGCCCTAGTTGAGAGCGCGACTGGCGGTAGCGCTGAAGAAAGTTTGTAAGAGGGTGAAATGGGCGGGCTTCTCCAGGTCTTTCAGATTCCTGAGCTTAAGAAACGACTTGTGTTTACGATCTCAATGCTTGCGGTGTACCGCTTCGGGGTCTTCGTATCTACTCCAGGGGTAAACGTTGACGCTATTCGCCGAATGTTCCAAGAGAACGCGAACACCCTCTTTGGTTTGATTAATCTCTTCTCAGGTGGAGCCCTTGAGCAGTTTTCGATCTTTACTCTCGGTATCTCTCCGTACATCACGGTATCAATCATAATCCAGTTGCTCTCTCCAAGCATTCCCTATCTGGAAAATCTCAAGAAGGAGGGCGAGGCGGGTCGGAGAGTCATCACCCGTTACACTCGTCAGTTCACTATTTTGTTGGCGCTCTTCCAAGGTTTTATGATCTCGCGAGCCTTGGAGGCGAAAGGGCTCGCCACGCCGGGGCTGCAGTTTGAAATCATCACCATGCTAACGTTGACCGCGGGTACAGCGTTCGTTATGTGGTTGGGTGAGCAGATCACCGAGCGTGGGTTGGGCAATGGAACGAGCGTTATCATCTTCGCGGGAATCGCGGCCCGTATGCCGTCCGTTTTTGGGTCAACCCTAGAGTTGGCTCGAACTGGCGAGGTCTCTCCCTTCGCTGTTCTCTTCTTGCTCGCGTTCTCGCTCCTCACTATTTACGCGATTATCTACGTGGAGCGATCGCACCGAAAGATTCCGATTCAGTACCCCCGCCGCATGGTCGGTAAGCGAATGACGCAAGCTCAGACGCAGTACATGCCACTTAAGGTAAACATGACCGGAGTTATTCCGCCGATATTTGCCTCCGCTATCCTGATGCTTCCAGCGACCATCATGACGGTGGTACCGGGCGCGAACCTCTCGGTTTTTGGCAAGCTCTTTACGCCAGGCGCGTGGGGCTATGAGTGCATTTACGTCGGGCTTATCGTTCTCTTTAGCTTCTTCTATACAGCCGTTGTCTTCAATCCGGTCGAAGTAGCGGATAATCTCAAGAAGAATGGAGGTTTCATTCCCCTGGTTCGGCCTGGCCAGGAGACGGCCGATTATCTCTACGGGGTGCTGAATCGCTTAACGCTGTGGGGGGCTATCTACATCGCCGTGGTGTGTGTCCTTCCCCAGATGGTTTACATAAACATGGGCGCCTCTCAGTTCGCGTACGTGTTCGGTGGAACGGCTGTGCTGATCGTAGTTGGCGTAACCCTCGATACCGCCGCTCAGATTGAGTCGATGCTCGTCGCGCGTAACTACGAAGCGTTCATGTCGCGCTCAAGTAAGGACGAGGGGAGTTTGGGCGCTATCAGCTACAACCGGAGTCGACTTGTTCGCAGATAATTTCTCATAGACGCTGAGAGATCAGAGGGGATGATATGCGAGTAGTTTTATTGGGCCCGCCCGGAGCCGGAAAGGGTACTCAAGCGGCAAAGATCTGCGCGAAGTACTCAATTCCTCACATCTCAACCGGGGATATGCTCCGTCAGCAAGTGGCGTCAGGCTCGCCTCTTGGCTTGAGGGTTAAATCGATCCTCGATTCGGGACAGCTCGTTACCGACGAGATTATTATTGAGGTGGTTGAAGCGCGCCTCGCTCAATCGGATTGTCAAAATGGATTCCTCCTTGACGGGTTTCCACGCACCGTCTTTCAAGCGGCGAGCCTCGCTCGGTATTTAAGCGGGCGCGGAATCCCGCTCACGCGGGCTGTTCAGATCGATGTGCCGGACTCGGTTCTTCTTGAGCGCATTCAAAGTAGGGGAGAGGCCTCAAGCCGCAGTGATGATACCGCGGAGGTGGCGGCGAAGAGGCTCCAGGTCTATTGGGAACAGACGGCGCCAGTTGCGCGCTATTACGAACAGACGGGCGAGCTCGTTAAGGTAAATGGGGTTGGCTCGATCGATGGTGTCTTTGAACTTATTGTCGCCGCTGTCACGGTTTAATCGGCATTATTGACTGGTGGCAGACCTCCCATGGATAGGGCGCTTTGAGGGCCATCCAGCGCGATCCCAGGGCCGCTTTTGAGAGGTCCTCTGGGCTTTATGCAGGCCATCTCTGTTACGCACGGAGTAGCGAGAGGTTGGGCTTTGGCGCCCCGCTTAAAAAAGGATTTAAATTCTCCCGTAATGCCCACTCTTCTTGGGGGCCCAGGGCTTGTAAAGGGATCTGAAATATGTAAAATTCGGGCCTCTTTATGCGGGTCGCCCATACCTTACGCCTCTCTGTAGAGGAAGTTTTGGCTGGGAGGCTCCAAGGTAAGTACTCAATCTTGTTGGTACTTTTTCCGCGAAAGATCTCGCTTTTGCTGAGACTTTCGAGAAGCTTTTGGGAGTGTTGAGTTGTGAAGGTCCGAGCGTCCGTAAAGCCAATCTGTAGCTACTGCAAAGTCATCAAGCGGAAGGGCAAGGTATATGTGTTCTGTAGCCGCACGCCTAAGCATAAGCAACGACAGGGATAATTAAGGATTTAGTAAGTAGTAGGAGTTTACGTCATGCCACGTATCGCAGGTGTTGACCTTCCGCGGAATAAGCGAATCATCCTCGGCCTCACGTATATTTACGGCGTCGGTCGTTCAAAATCGAAGGCCATTCTTAGTGAGGCAGGGATTGAGGAGTCGGTACGCACTGATAACCTAACAGAAGAGCAGGTCGACAAGATTCGAAAGATCATCGAGCGCCGGGAGAAGGTGGAGGGAGATCTTCGAAGAGAGGTGTCTGCTTCTATGAAGCGATTGATGGACCTCGGTTGCTACCGCGGTCTCCGGCACCGAAAAAATCTTCCAGCGCGCGGTCAGCGTACTCGCACGAACGCGCGTACGAGAAAGGGTCCGCGTCGTGCTCCGATCGCGGGCAAGAAGGCGGCAACGAAGACCTAGTTCGGCATAGAGAAGATATACGTTTGAAACACGCTTGTAAGGAGTAGTTTGTGGCAGAGGCACGCGTAACCAGCACGGTGGTTAAGAAGAAGAAGGTGAAAAGGAACGTTCCAGTTGGGGTGGCCCACGTTCACGCCACCTTCAACAACACGATCGTTACTATCACGGATCCAGCGGGGAACGTGATCGCATGCTCAAGCTCAGGGGCAAATGGTTTTAAGGGTTCGCGTAAGTCGACCCCTTTCGCCGCTCAGGTTGCTGGTGACACAGCGGCTCGTAAAGCTAAAGAGGCGGGGGTTCGCACCGTAAGCGTTCGCATCAAGGGTCCAGGGTCTGGTCGAGAGTCGGCGCTTCGCGCCCTCCACCTCGCGGGTCTTCAGGTTACCCTCATCAAGGATATCACCCCGGTTCCGCACAACGGATGCCGCGCGCGCAAGAGTCGAAGAGTTTAGTTTTCAGTAGAGAGGCGTTACGTCATGGCAAGATATTGCGGTTCAGTTTGTCGCTTATGCCGTCGAGAGGGAGAGAAGCTCTTCCTCAAGGGCGAGAGGTGTTTTACCGGGAAGTGCGCGGTTGAGAAGCGCGAGGGTGGTCCAGGTCAGCATGGTCGTGGTCGCCAGGCTTTCTCCAACTACAAGATTCAGCTTCGTGAGAAGCAGAAGGTAAAGAGGTCCTATGGACTCCTTGAGACCAAGTTCCGTAACACCTTTGAGAGGGCCGCCTCCGCTAAGGGCGTGACCGGTACAGAGTTGCTCGTTCTGCTTGAGCGACGGCTGGACAACGTTGTTTACCGCTTGGGATTTGGATCCTCTCGGCGACAGGCTCGGCAGGTTGTTAATCACGGGAGAATCTTGGTCAACGGCAAGAAAGTTTCGATTCCATCGTACACACTCTCTCCTGGGGACGTGGTTGAGGTGGTCGAGAAAGGCAAAGCAAATCCATTGGTCGTTGGGGCCATGGAAGCTGCTAAATCGCGCATCATCCCTGAGTGGCTCACATTGGACCAACAGGCGGCGCGAGGCACGGTGAACTCTGTTCCGACTCGAGAGCAGTTGCCACCGACCATTCGTGAGCAGTTCATCGTTGAGTTGTATTCAAAGTAGTTGAAGTTCCGCGCTCAGCTACTCGCCTCGCGGCGAGGGGCTGGCGCGGGTTGATTCGTCGTTTACTAATAGGGATAGAGACATGAAGAAGATCAGTCTCAAGGACTTGATAAGCCCAAACCGAGTAGAGGTTGAGGGAGCAACAGCAGATAGCCGATACGGCAAGTTCATAGCGGAGCCGCTTGAGCGTGGCTACGGTATGACGATCGGAACGGCCCTGAGAAGGATCCTTCTCTCGTCGCTCCAGGGTGCCGCAATCACCTCGATTCGCGTGGATGGCTTCTCTCACGAATTTTGCACGATGCCGGGCATCGTTGAGGACGTGACCGAGCTTTCACTCAACCTCAAAGAGGTAATTCTCCGTCTTGAAGACAAGGAGGAGTCCATTCTCCACCTTGAGGTTCAAGGTCCGGGACAGGTTACCGCTGGTATGTTGCAGGGAGATCCGGCAGTCCAGGTTTTGAATCCCGAGCTCGTTATCGCTCACCTCGGAGAGGGCGCTTCCCTCAAGATGGAAGTGACCGTTAAGGTTGGTCGTGGCTATGTCCCCGCTGACAAGAACAAGGTTGAGGGCGCCCCTGTTGGAACGGTCTTCATCGACTCCATCTTCTCGCCGATTCGTCGTGTGAACCTCGCTGTGACGAACGCGCGTGTCGGTCAGCGAACTGACTACGACAAGCTCGCGATGGAGATCTGGACAAATGGTAGCATCGATCCCCGTTCTGCTATCGCGCAGTCCGCGCACATCCTCGTTGATCAGCTCGGCATCTTTGTTGGAGATGACCTGATCGTTGAGCGAGATGAGCCGAAGAGTGAGGAGCCGTCGAAGCGTTGGAATGAGAACCTCTTCCGTCGTATCGATGAGCTTGAGCTTAGCGTTCGTTCAGCGAACTGTCTTGAGAACGCCGACATTAAGTACATCGGTGAGCTCGTTCAGAAGAGTGAGGCGGAGATGCTTCGAACGAAGAACTTTGGACGTAAGTCTCTGAATGAGATCAAAGAGATTCTGTCAGAGATGGGGCTGTCGCTCGGTCTCAAGCTTGAGGAGTTTCCAGCCCGAAAGGATCTCGATCAATTAAAAGAGCAAACAGACCACTAATGAGGGTGTAGGAAGTATGAGACACGGTAAAGGTCTAAGAAATTTGAGCAGGTCGGCGAGCCACAGGCGCGCCCTCTTGAGGAATCTCGCGACTTCGTTTCTGAAGTATGAGCGCTTTGAGACAACCGTACCCAAGGCAAAAGAGCTTCGTCCGGTAGTTGAGCGTCTGATAACTCTTGGTAAGAGCGATACCCTCGCCGCCCGTCGTCAAGCTTACAGCTATCTTTTGGACAAGGGTGTGGTGCACAAGCTTTTCGCTGATGTCGGCCCTCGCTGCAGTTCGCGAAATGGTGGATACACCCGAATCGTGCGCACTCGCGTGCGCCCAGGTGACGCCGCTGAAATGGCTGTGATCGAGCTGGTTGACAAGGGAGCCAAGGCATCCTCAAAGAAGGGGACATCCTCAGAGGGTGGCGCCGCGAAGAAGGCTCCAGCCAAGAAGGCGAGTGGCGAGAAAGCCGCCGCGAAGAAGGCTCCAGCCAAGAAGAAGGCCGCGGCGTAAGGGTCGCTCGGCGTCTTTTCTGTTTCTAAGTCGTAAGGCCAGCTCCGGATTGGTTCCGCAAGGTACTTCTCTGTGGGGAGGTCTACACAGTGTCATGTGGAAAGAGGTGAGCAATGGGCATGTTCGATGGAAAGAAGGTACTCGTTCTTGGAGTAGCAAACGATAGAAGTATCGCGTGGGGAATCGCTGAGGCTCTTCATCGAGAGGGAGCTACGCTGGCCTTTAACTATCTTAACGAGGCGCTTGAGCGGCGTGTTCGGCCGCTCGCTGATAGTATCGGATGTAAGAATGTCTATCCCTGTGACGTTCAGTCCGACGAGCAGATTGACACGCTCTTTGAGACTATCAAGAAGGAGTGGGGCACAATCGACGCCGTAGTTCACTCCCTCGCTTTCGCCGATAAGGAAGACCTCTCCAATCGTTTTGTGAATACTACCCGCGCTGGCTTCCAACTCGCGCTCGATGTATCGGCTTACTCCCTAATCGCCGTCGCTAAGAGGGCCCTCCCGCTGATGGCTGAGAAGGGAGGCTCGATCGTGACGTTGACCTACCTCGGAGCTGAGCGAGTCGTTCCGAACTATAACGTTATGGGAGTCGCAAAGGCAGCTCTTGAGGCGTCGGTACGATACTTGGCTTCTGACCTCGGGCAGCACAACATCCGCGTGAACGCGATCTCCGCTGGGCCGATTAAGACCCTGGCGGCGTCAGGCATCCCTGAGTTCCGTAGCATGTTAGCCGCGTTCGCAGAGAAGGCGCCACTTAAGCGAAACGTCACAACTGAGGACGTCGGCAATACGGGACTCTATCTTCTCGGTCCCTTAAGCTCCGGCGTTACTGGAGAGGTCGTTTACGTCGATTGCGGCTTCAACGTAATGGGCTCATAATACGGCCCATGGTATCCACCCGAACCGGAAACGGGGGCAAGACCGTTCACGCGCAGAGTGTTCAGGTAAAGGCTCTCCTTGAACTTGGAAAGAAGGCTATCGTCTCGATGCGGGAAGGCTCGCTGGAGAGCTTGGACGTTCTTGAGGAGTACGTGAGCAGTTTTGCGTTGTGGGAATCTTCCTGGCAGCAAGGAAAGAACAAGTCGAGAGAGATTCCAGCGAAGGATCGTGAAGTAGCAAGGCGGATAGCCAATCAACACGCCCAGATCCTTCGGCTTGCCGATGGTTTGCGGGCAGAGATGGATGAGTCCTTAAAGAGCCTCCGAGTCAGGGGGCGGGGACTTAAGGCATACATAGACCAGCTTCCTCAACGAGTGAGTACGATAAAATCGAGAAAGGGATAGCATGGGAATGATATCGCGAAGCGTTCTTGTGGCTCTAACGTTAGGCGTGTCAGCGTGTGGATACACCCTCCGTGGGAGTGGTAGTGTGCTGCCGGCCGATGTAAAAAACATCTACATCCCAAATGTTGAAAACGGCTCGACTGAGCTGGGTCTTGGAGACGTTGTAACAGAGGCTCTTCGGGAAGAGTTTGATAGTTACGGCACGGTCTCGGTAGTAGAGCGTCAGAGTGAAGCCGACGCGATCCTCAAGGTGAGAATTACCGATGTTAAGAGAACAACGAGTACCGTGCGGGCGAACAGCAATACGGCCCTCCAGATGGATACGACGATGAATCTCGCCGGAGAGTTGAGACGCTCAACGGGCCAGATATTGTGGCGAGATAATCAGATTCGAGTAACGAAGGGTTACGGAGCGGATAAAAGCGTCGTGGTGGCGACATCCCCGGACTTCGCGAGCGGCTCGATATCTCGCTCAGACCTCTCCTCTCTCAGCACACGTGAGATCTCGCGTGGTCAAGAGCAGAATGCTCTTAACGCGTTAGCTGTGGAGGGCGCCCGTCTTGTGTACGACAAGGCGGTAGCCCCGGATTTTTAAAGGCGGTTGGAAAGCGAAGGGTGTCGCATGTTTGAAACTAATATCGATGAGGTAGCTAGTGCTTTGACTGGGGCTAAAAACCTCAATTCAGCGCTTAAGGCATTTCTGAAAAAAGAGGGGACTAACGCCCCGCACATAGTGCAGTTCGCCAAAGAGTTTCGTGGAATCGTTGCCACGGGGCGGACCGAGCCAGTTCGAAACTTCATCGAGCGAAATTATGAGAAGCGACCGATGGTCTTTCTGGGTTTGGCTCGTTACGCCTACCCGGAACTCATCGAGGTCACCGTTGGAAATATTATCGAGCGCTACGCTGATGAGTTTAACGCGACATATGAGCGCGTCAACGACGGAGTCAGGGTTACTGACGCGAAGAGTTTTAGCGCCATTGTCAAAGGGGTCGGTCAGATGATCGAGGAGGGCTTGCATCAAGCCGGCGTATCTCCGACCAATTTCATGCGTAACACCATCATGGCGAGTGTCTTTGAGCCTGATGTGTTGCGAGAGGTGATGAAGGTCGTTTCTGCCTAGGTGAGTCGGCCCAGTCAGCGATCTCTTGTGAGCGCTCAGCACTTCAGTGTGTACCCGATTCAGTATGTGAGCGCCCGCGGTAGTGAATCCTGAAATATAAAACCCGACATCCCGGTTCGTGGCGGGAATGTCGGGTTTGACAGTGCCGGGGGGCGATAGTCATCGCCCGCGATCTCAAGAACTAGTCTACTTCCCCTTCTTGTCCGCGGCTGCGGCACTCGACGCAAGGCGGCTGATCTTTCGCGCCATGGTCTTCTTGTGGAAGAGCCCACGCTTCGTAGCTTTCGACATGGCTGACTCAGCTTGGCGGGTGAGAAGCTTCGCATCATCTTTGTTTCCAGCCGCGGCGGCAGCGGCGGCCTTCTTGAGGGCTGTACGAACCTCGGCTCGGCGTGAGCGATTGCTGTCGCGACGCTTGATGCTTTGACGGTGACGCTTAATTGCAGATTTGTGATTTGCCATAACTGCTAAACTTTAAATGGGGCTCGGGTACCCACCATTAATCAGATACTCCCCGAAATACGGCCCTCACAGGGCTGGAGATCTATAACACGGTACTCCTCTTGACTCAACCGACGGGGGTAGTGAGAGAGTTATAACTACTCTCAAAATCGCTTATTTTATCGCTTTTTAGAGTCCGCTACCCTGGGGAAGAACTCATCAGACCATGCTTGGGTGGCTCCCGTTTGGCCCTGGTAGTGACCTTTGCCTCCCTCGCCGTAAGCTATCTCGGGCGCCGACTCCATACCTAGGAAAACGAGTTGGGCTATCCGCATACCCTTAACAAGTTCGCGGGGATACGGCCCAAGATTCTGAAGCTCTAGAGTGACCTGTCCCTCAAAGCCACAATCAATCCAGCCGCTTAGGCTATGATTTAGCCAAAGTCGCCCTAGAGAGCTCTTGAGCTTCAAATCGCACACGACGTCCCGGGGCATCTTCAAGTACTCCTGAGTGGTAGCCAGGATGACCTCTCCAGGGAAGAGGATGATGGAATCAGACACTATCTCTTCCGGGTCGCGGGTCGGACAAACCCAATGATTTCCAACGGTAACGTCGTAACTGGCAGGGTTAATCTGCTCAGGGTTGAAGGGATAGATTCCCCCTTTTTCACCAAAAATACGAATCCAGTGGTCGGGCTTTATCATTGCAGGTATCCTAGAAGTTCGCTGTTTCCCTACGATTCCTTAGTCGATCTGCCGATAAAAATAAAGCACTGGTCTTGTTAGTTGCTGTTGAGGAGTAGTTGTTAGCTATCCGCGGGGATGAGTGCCCCCTGGTAGTCGAAAACGAGCTCACTAAGCGGGAAGAGGTTCCTCTATGGACGCCCTTACGAATCTATTCGCACAGGTTCTCTTGGTGGAAGATGAAGGTGCCCACGCGCTCCTCATTGAGAGGGCTCTCAAGGGATTGGCCCTTTCGATCCGCACATGTGGCTCCGTCTCCGAGGCGCGGGCCTGCCTGCGGGAGCGTTCGTTCGATATAATTGTGAGCGACCTCAATCTCCCGGATATGAGAAGCGAGAGGGTAGTGGTGGCGTTAAAGGGAGACGCTCCGACGACACCCCTCCTCGTTCTGACCTCTTCGGCAACCGTCGCGGACGGAGTCGCGGCTATGCGAGCGGGGGCGAGCGATTTTTTGATAAAGAACTTTGACGCTTCTTTTAAAGATGTGCTCCAACTCTCCCTATCACGACTCGCCTCAGCCCTAAAAAGTGAGCGCGAGAAGGAGCAGGTTACGCGAGATAGAGACCTCCTGCGCGAAGCCATTGAGAATAGTAATGACGGGCTCGCCGTCGTCCAGGCCGATGGTAACGTCCGGTACTCGAATTCAGGATTCGAAACTTTTTTGCGGGGGTTTGGGGCGACGGGGCGAAACCTCTTTGCGCTCTCTCCATGTGCTATTGTTCGGGGTGACGAAGTTATATCGAAATTACGAGAGCGGCTGACAAATCTTGAGCCGGGCGCCGTATGGACCGTTGAAATGGTTCAGGAGGGGGATGATGGAGCGGCGTTCGATGTCTCCGTGTCGGCGGTGAGAGACCGGGGAGCGGACAGGACTTTCCTCTTATGGGTGCGTGACATTCGCGATCGGAGACGTCGAGAGAGGTTTCAGCGGGAGATCCTATCAACAACGACCCATGATTTAAAGGGTCCGCTGGGCGCCATCGCGGTATCGTGTGATGTATTGCTCGATTCTCCCCCCGAGAACGATCGGGTTCACGCGATGCTTGAGAGGATCTCATCATCGGCCAGTTCGGCTATTCAACTTATCGAGGAATTTTTGAGTTTGCGTCGCATGGAGGAGGGGACGTTCGTGTTGCGCCCCTCTCAGACTGATGTCAGCCCAATTATCTCCAGGGTGGTGGAGAATTTTCAACTTTCGGCAAAAACGCGCGGCGTGGATCTTGTTTGGTCGGCGAGCGCCGATCGCGCTGTCGGATGTGTCGACGCGCTCGGATTAGAACGAGTTCTCTCTAACCTGATCAGCAACGGTATCAAATTTACCCCAAAGGGCGGGGGCGTCTTTGTGGTAGTGGGACGCAACTCAAAGGGGTTGCTGCTGAGCGTTCGTGATCTCGGGGCCGGCATGGAGCCCGCTGACGCCCAACGACTCTTTAATCGGTACGGAAGGCTCTCCTCACATGCCCAGGTGGCTGGAACCGGACTTGGGCTCTTTATTGTTAAGTGCATCGTTTCAGCGCACGGCGGTTCGATAGATGTCACATCCGCTCCTGGCAAGGGAACGACGTTCGAGGTCTTTCTCCCGGATCACCCCCCTGTGAATGAGAGGGGCGAAGTGGTGTGCCTTGATTTCTGACCCGCAGGGTCTTTAAGTCTTAGCGATATCATAAATAACGCGGCCATACTCGGGATGGTTCCGGGCATCGTTTTTTGCGAGCGCGCGCCCCAAAACCGCGCTCGTTTTATGTGCAAGGACGGGTAGCGGACTCGAGCCTGTTAATCGCCACTCGTATTTTTAACACCGCTTGTGTAGACTGCTGAGCTGCATGGAGCAAAAGCTCCCTCGTGGCTTCAGACTTTCCGAGAGAATATCGGGTGATTAACCTCATAAAGACGCGTCGTTTTGTGGTGGCCACTGTGGTGGTACTAGGGGGTGTGATCTCGTCCGATTCCGCGGCTATTCCATTTGAGAAGTTCGATCAAAAAGCTGAGGTGACGTGCGCCTCAACGGCCGTATGTTCCCGGTCTTTGCGTTCGAAGACGACCGTGGGATCTCACACTGGGGTAGTCGTGCGTGGGGGAGGGGAGATGACCTCTCAATTTAGTGTCCGGGAGGGGGACTTCCAATTTGAAGCCAGTGGGGCGTCGCTAGGGAGCCTTACTCTGACCTGGGATGGCGACACGTATCCAGAGCAGCTATCCAGCGCCGGATTGTCTTGCTTTGACCTTCGCCAGGATGGGGGGTCGGCATTTATCATTCGTGGTGTATCAATCAAGGGGTCATGTGGTGGGAGTTGGGGTGATGAATCATGCCCACCGTTTGTTATCGAGACCCGAATATATGATTCCGTGGATCCAACTGGACAGGTGTATTCAGCCTCGATATTGCGGAGGACTAATGGACGGGAGGGAGAGGATCTCATTATTCCCTTCTCAAACTTTAACAGGAGAGGACCGCGGGGTGAGGGGAGGTTTTCTTGTGTGGGAGCGATCTCGTTTCAGATTCGCTTTGAGCCGTATTCCAAAGTAGCCCTGTCAGCGGGCCCCGTCTTCACGAACTCAGCCCGACCTCTTGAGTCACCCCCGGCCACACCGACGCCCATTCCTCTCCCTGCCACACCAACTCCGATTGAGGGAACGAACATCTCTCCAGTTTCGTCAACTCCGGCAACTCCCACCGCCAAACCAAACAGTGGGGGCACGATTTCGAGGACTACATCCGTTGCAGGGGAGGATGTAAAGAGAGATCAGCTTGAGAGTTCGGCCGCGGTGGCTGGTGGCACCCCTGGTGAGCTCTTGACACCGAGCAAGGGTGGCGCGACTCCCGCGCCTCCAATCGTTGAACGGGTCATTGTGGCGCCTCTGCGAGGTGGAAATGAGACTACCGCAGAGTCTCCAAGTGAGGAGGTAGAGGGAGTCATCTATGGCGAGATCATAAGGAAATAGGAGTACATGGCAACGCGGCGGTGCCCCGGCCGGGGCTTTGCAGTAGTCGCCCCGATACTCTTGATCGCGTGGACTCTGGCGCCGCTCGCATGATATCGTCGGGCACTATGCCAAAGCAGTTTACTATACCCCGCTCGTACCGATCTGAGATTATAGGGGAGATAAAAAAGCGACGAGCTACTGAAGACCCTCGAAAGCAGGAGCTAACGGCGGCGCTAGTTGACGTCGGCCCAGTGGTGTTTCACATCGCGCGCTTTTTCGGATTCTGTTACGGCGTCGAAAACGCCATAGAGATAGCCTACAGGGCCATCGAAGAGAACCCGGACAAGAGGGTCTTCTTGCTGAGCGAAATGATTCATAACCATCACGTTAACTCGGATCTCCTTGAGCGAGGGGTGAGATTTATTCAGACGGCCGAGGGCAAGCAGTTGGTTCCCTTTTCAGAGCTTCGCTCGGATGATGTGGTCATAGTCCCCGCGTTCGGAACCACGAGGGAGACCTTTGAAGCTCTGGAATCAATAGGTATAGACCCCCAGAGTTATAACGCTACCTGCCCCTTTGTCGAAAAAGTTTGGAAGCGAGGTAAGCAGTTATCGCAGCAGGGTTTCTCGATAGTGATTCATGGCAAGCACACACACGAAGAGACTCGAGCGACCTTCTCCCACATTCAGTTAAACGGCCCTAGCGTTGTTGTTCGTGACAAGGTAGAGGCCCTTCACTTAGCGCGTTTTATTCGCGCTGAGCTCTCAGACGCGGAGTTTGAGCGTGATTTCCAAGGCAGGCGCTCCGCGAATTTTAAGGCATCCGAGCACCTCCTTCGTCTCGGAGTTGTTAACCAGACAACCATGCTCGCGGAAGAGACACACGAGATCGCGGGCATAGTTCGACGGGCCCTCGTAGATCGCTTCGGGGAGGATAGGATCGGAGATCACTACGCCGACACTCGCGATACGTTGTGTTATGCGACTTCAGAGAATCAGAGCGCGATGAAAGCCTTGTTGTCTGAGTCGGCTGATTTGGCCATCGTCGTTGGAGGGTATAACTCGTCCAATACATCTCATTTGGTTGAGCTCTGTGAGGGAAAGATACCGGCCTTTTACGTGAAAGACGCCGATGAGATCGTGAGTCGTGATGAGATCCGTCACCTTGATCTCTCCTCCCATAAGGTCATCTCGACACGAGGATGGCTCCCTTCTAAGTCGAGGACGCACATCTTGATCTCAGCGGGGGCTAGTTGTCCCGACTCGATGGTGGAGGCGGTTATCTCACGGGTGGCAAGTTTTTATCCCCACTCCACCTCGCTTCAAGAGGCCGTTGGAGTGGGCGCGCACTAAGGGGCGTCGCTGTCATTCTCTCGTTGCCATGCCAGGTGAGCCAAAGCTGCTCGTGTTGATCTCCCACATGTATGCCTCTAGCTCGCACGGTAATTTTTTGATTGGGACACCTGTGACTAAGTGTCGCGCGATCAGAGGAGATTTTCGGTGTAGCTACGAGGTGGTGAGCTTGCGTTTGTGGCCATAGTTCGGCCTATGCGCGCGGGGTAGTCGCGCACTGTGCTCCGGGACTCGTCGCTCAGTGTACGATGTGGTTTGCTGACGCGTGGGTAGACACTCCTCAAACGCGCGCTCGGTGAAAAAGCATGTTGGCTGCGCCATCAGTGTTGACGACCATCTGATGCGAACGATGAGAGCGGCCCGCCCTTTAATGTCGTGCGACACCAATCAAGTGATTCCTTCGCGCCTCGCGCCCCGCGATAGAAACCTTTAAAGATTGGATTGCATACCCTTGAGGGGCCTTTGCTCGGAAACGAGGCGACCTCCGCTGAAAAGCTTGAGAAAGTGGTCGGAGTTCTGAGAAAGCGCCGGATGCTCTTGATGTGATTGGTGGACATGTCATTTGTATGGAGGCAGATCGTGAATACCCCCGCCGGCATCCACCTCGGGCGCCAGAGCTGTTGAGGAACGAATAGCATTCCTAAATGCTCATAGGGAAAGAGGGAGATGCCGTCCGATATCGCCGAGAATCCGGCGACTCGTAACGCTCGAATTGTTGTGTGATCAAAAGAGTGATTCGGCGCGAACCAGAAATTAGTTTCCAGCCCGTTCTCTCTCATGATTGCCCGACCCCTCTGGATCCGTGAAAGTTGCTCATTGTAGGAATATCCCGTGAATTCAGACCGCGCGACGGTACGACCATGGGTGCTCTTGAGTAGAGGAGAGCCATTATGAACCGTTAGCGCGTGTTGATATCCGTGCTGGGCGATATCAACGAGCCCCTTAGACGAGAGCGTGCGCATGGTGTCCCAGAATTGTGGGTCGGGTTGTTGACAGTTTAGGCGAGGGTCTCGATTGTCCGGTACTATTCCCAGCAGTGGCTTCACCCGATAGCGATTCAGGAGTCCCAGCATAGACCAAAAGCGACCCCAGTGCATGGTGGGGGTGATGTCATCCATTCTAAAAATGTAGCGTGCGTGCATCATAACCTTTTTCGATATAATGAGAGGATAATTCGACCGAGGAGGCTCGTGGGCATTAGTCCGCTGTATTCAGTAAGGGGTTTCCCCCCGAACTCCAGCTTAAACCGGGCAATATCGTTTTTCGCTTTATCTTGAGAGTTTACTGGAAGGCCCCCAAGGTCGTAGAGCCTAAAACCAAGTTGCTTAAGCGTCAGGATCTCGTACCAATGGAGAAGACGGTTTGCGCGACCGATCTTATTGCGCTCTGAGCTGTCTGACAGCGCTCGAAAATTTGACGCTGAATAGAGCAATCGAACTCTGCCCAGAGAGGTGTCTTTGACATAGGCGTGACTGGCGAGAAGGGCGCCCTGAGCATCTGAGACCGAGGATAAGATGAGGCCCGAAGAGGAGCAGAGAGCGCGCAACTTCGCCTCATTACACGGTGGCAATCCCTTGCTTCTGGCGAACGTGTCGTAGAAGCGGGCATAGAGCGAGGCGTCTGTCTCGTTTGGGTCCTGAATAATTCGAGGTGTGAGACCCTCTCGTTCGGCCCTGTTGATCTTGTATCTGGTGTTGCGTGATATCGGCGAGGATATCTCCTCGACTGACGCCGTTAGGTCGACCGCCAATGTGTTGAACGGGGTGAGGGTGGGGTGCTTGGTCGCCGCTTGCACGAAAAAAAGGATCGGAGAGGGAGTCGCTTGATTATCAATGGTATCGGCAAAAAATATGTCACTAATCTTTACGCCACATTTTGAACGGGTAATCGCAATCACGATGAAGTCTCCGGTGAAAAAGATGTAAGGGAGTGGGGATTGTGGCTTGTACTCTCGGCGAGTGGGCTGAAGATCCGCCGTTTCCAAAAATGGAGAAGGGAGAGATCTCGACGTGTTAGGTAGGGATAAAAGCCCGCGCGCTGACATCCTTTTAGTGAGGGAGTGTTCTCATAATCCACGAAGGTAATAAGCTCGTGTATCGATTTTTCCCGAAGGATAAGCGCTATTTGATTCATGGCATCGGGCATAATCCCCCGGCCTCGATACTCAGGAGGGGTATAGGCATTCTCCAGCAGCGCCTGCCCGGTCTTGATTCGAGGGAACCGACCCCGGAAAAACTGATGTACAAATTCGTTGCTCGAGGTGTCAAAAGCCCATTGCATGAAGCAGGGGCGTTCATTGGAGGTGTCGATCGCCACGAAGCAGTGGGGTACGTTTCGCGACGCAAGCGCGCGACGTAGTGAGATCTCTTGACGTTCCGTGCGCGAGAGAGCCGGGCAGTTCAGTGGCAGCAGGCGGGGGATATCGGAGCCTCTAAGCTCTCTCACCTTTACCGGTAGCGAGGCTTGATAGTGGGGCGCTTCCGCTGAGAGATCTCTTTTGAGTCCGATCGACACCCTGTATTGCCAGACAGGGTTGGAGGACAACCTGCGCTTGCTCCACGTGCCGATCTGGACGAGGAGATTAGTGGGGCTCTTTTGTTTGTTGATGTTTGATTCCATTCTAGATGAAAGGGTATCGCTACCTCTTGTGGACTCAGCTCCAAAGAAAGATCGCGGTTAGATAGGAAGAGTCATCTTGCGCTCGGAGATTTAGTGGTTTCATGCCTGCGGGTCTCCGAACACCTGATGTTTAATCTTTCGGGCGCGGGCGCCCAATTTCAGGGTGAGGGCATGGAGCGCTCGCCCTTCTAGTGTCGGGCGAAAGATATAGAGGTTGTGGTGCTCCCGCGTATCGGCGGTCCAGACGCTCTTCCATGGGGCGCGGGGTCCCATGAAGTCATAGGTGTGAGAGCCTCGTTTCGAGAGTTCCTCAATCACCAGTTTAACTAATAGTTGTCCCGGTGAATACATCGCGTAACGTTCATCATAGGCAACCTTGGGAGCGTAGTAGTGCCCGTTCATGAGCAGCCCAAATTGCATCGATATCGGCTCGTTATTTAGCTCGAGAGAATGAAATCGTAAGTATCCCCGCTCGGCCGCCGCTCGTGAAATAAGGTCGTAAAACTGGGGAGCTCTCTTTGTCGCGCTAATTGCTCCTCCCGCTCTTCCCTTCCATCCTTTGCCCTCCAAATGAATAAAATGTTCAAGGGCCAAGCGATCCTCTGGAGGATAGACCTTCAAAACAACCTCACCCAGCGCTCTGAGTTTTCGTAGCTTGGTATTGAGGCGTGTTCGATACACACGGGAATCTGTCGGGCACCGCGAAAAGGGGTTTGGCTGACCGCGCGGGAAGCTCATGAAGGGCATCTTTCGAGTCGGCCACGTTCCAACTACGCAGCCATCCTGGCGAGCGAGTTTAAGGAGGTCATGGGCCGAGCCATCAACGGGGACGTCGAGAAGCTCAATCACGACCCATGGCATCGTTGAGCGCAGAGTATGCCAGGTGCTTTCGACGACAGATTGGCGCTCATCGTGCTTATGAATAAGATCAAATCGGCAAGAATGAATACCTGAGAGGCTTCGAAGGGTATGAGCTGGGACCCGTCCGAAAAACGTTTTTTGGTATTGCACGGGGAGGATCCCTAGTAGTTCGCGACCACGTGAGGTGGTAATCGCGGAGATCTCACTCTGCTCGTTAAACGCGAGCGCGTAGGAGGTTAGCCATTCCGGCTGAAAGAAAGGCTCAGCGTGGTAGCCCGATCGAACTATATCTCGCCAGGACTCTCGTAGTCGCTCCAGCTGATTTTGATTGAACCGTTGAAACGCGGAGACTGCGGTGTCTGTGTGGCTGTTTGTGAGCGTCTTGAGAGGATGAGGCGAGAGTTCTTGCATGGATCGTTCCTGGCACGTTGTGGAACTGAACGTAATGGTAGTAATTAGATGGTGCCATGATTGACGTTAGACAGAGCATTCCTCCACACAGAGCATTCCTCCACAAAGAGCAAACCTGACACTCCCCCTCAATTAAAATCTGTGGCAGACTCTTCGTGAGTTTCGCGATACTGGTATGGCATTATGAAAACAATAGACGTGTGTGGGGTGTGTAACGGGCTCGTCGATATCTTCGCCGATATCTCAGAGCGGGAGCTGATAGATCTTGGATATGAGAAGGGGACGATGCGGTTGGTTGAGGTCGCCGAGCAGCGAGATCTCCTGGACCGAGTCGGCTCGCAAAACCCGGTGATGAGGAGCGGGGGATCGGTCGCGAACTCTCTTATTACCGTCGCGCAGCTCGGGGGGGCCGGGGCTCTCTTCTGTCACCTCGGTGATGATGAGTATGGACGGTTTTTTCGTGATGAATGCTCCAACCTCGGCGTCCGAATTCCGGTCCCGTTAGCGAAGGGCCACTCTACCGGCACCTGTGTGGCGCTTCTTACTCCTGACGCGGAGCGAACCATGAGGACCTCGCTAGGGGCCAGTGTCTCGCTGGCGGCCGATCACATTACCGGTGATGTGATCAGCGCCTCTCGCTGGTTGTTCGTTGAGGGGTACGTCTTCTCAAATTCCGATGGTGGGCGGGCGGCGATCAGTGAGGCGATAAAAGTCGCTCGTGGGGCGGATACGAAAGTGGCGATAACGTGCTCTGAGGCATGGGTCGTAAACGCTTTTGGTGGACCTCTTCAGGAGGCTCTCGAGCACGCGCACCTTGTATTCGCTAACGAGGAGGAGTCGAGCGCTCTCTCAGGCTCATCGGATATCCTGACGTCTGGCAGAAAGCTCAAAGATCGATTCCCTCACGTGGTGCTCACCGCGGGGCCTCGTGGGGCGTACATTTGGTGGGAGGGAGAGGAGCTGCACGTTCCGGCTTTCCCGTGCCAGCCGCGTGATCTAACTGGAGCTGGAGATACCTTCGCGGGCTCCTTCCTCTATGGAATAACTCGTGGGTTAACACCAAGCGATGCCGCTCACCGAGCATGCTACCTCGCTCGTCATGTGATTGAGCAGGTAGGAGCCCGTCTTACCGGTGATGTGAAAAGCATGTGGAATCAGGCTAATCAGTAGATCGGTTGGGTGCCCGATCGGGCGAGAAAGGGGGTCCTTGTGGGACCGGCCCAGTCATTATAGGCCGGTAAGGGTCTGAAATTACGTGGCGCTGTTTGCTTAGCGCTCGAGTGACCTTTACCATGTCACATCAGTTCGGTGATCGCTCCATATCAACAGAGTGGTTCTCCACGTTGGTTGAGTTCTTCGGTCGCTCTTAGAGGATTAGGTCGCTCTCGGCAGGACCAGAGGAGCGAGGTGTAATGGAACGGCAAAAGACGAAAAGTTTCGGAGCTATCACGGATAGTTTTTAGCGCGTCGTGGTTGTAGCGAAGCAAGGTAGACATGGGACACTTTCAAGATAGTCGCTTCTTTGGATTTTCGGGTCGGGCGATTTGGGTGACGGTTGTGCTCGGCGGCATCGTTGTCGGGCTCTTCTTTATCCCCGAAACGATTAAATTCGCCCTAAACTCAGGCAGGGCGTCTGGGAGTAAGAAAGTCGCGGCGCTGGACGCCAAGAGGGATGGCGGAGCCTCAGGTCGAGCCGCGCCAGCGGATCGAGGCTCACTCTCACCGGCTCTTCTCAAGGACATAAGCGCGACGGTTTCCACAGCGCCGGCGCCGGTCCGAACAGGGCCTGAAACGGGCGCGCGAAAGACGGCTGAGGGGCATGATCGTGAAAACTCCAGCCTCTTTTCTGGATGGAATTTTAGGGTCAAAGCGGGCGAGCCGAGAGGAGGGGTTCAAATCCCATCGAATCTATCTCTCGATGGTTTCGGATCAAAGGATTTTCAAGCTCTTATCAAACAGGGTGGCGTTGATGTGAGGAGCTTTGTGAGGCGCAGACTCTCCAACAATGCCCAAGGCGAAGAGATCGCCCTCGCTTTTGTTAAGCGACTAGAGCTGGCAGGGCGTGAAAGCTCCAAAGAGCTATCGACGAGTCAGGTCCAATCGGGTCTCCGGGATCTCCACGTCGGGACACTTCAAGATCTCTACCGCGCTGGGGCGGATCGCGGTCTCGTGCTTGAATGGCTGAAGATTCCAATTGTGAATTTTATTGATGAGAAAGTTGGCGTAAACGCGAGCAAGCAGGTGCGCGCATCGTTCGCTCCCAGAATGGTGCTTAAGGGCGTTTCGGTCAGGCAACGTCGGTCAGGCGGATGGGGTCTGGATGGGCGATCGCCGGCTAATTTATCGGCGGAACTCGGACTGACTGGTAGTGATATAGAAAGAGTGGTGGTGTTCGCGAATGGCAGACGAGTCGGTGAATATCCGGGGCCGGCTCCTCGTGGAGACAATGCTCGCTTTGTTCGGGTTAGCGGGGAGGCTAGTGGGGTGTGGACCTTCGTAGCTTATGATCGTTTTGGCGCCCGACCCTTTTGGAAGAGCTATTCATTCTATCCGCGAGTGCGGCGATTTCGTCAGTCAGCCACTGGGGAGTACCAGGTTCTGTTTAGACCCGAGAGCGCTCCGAATTCGCTCGATAGGTTTTTCGTGGTCGGGAGCTCAGTCTCTCGTCAAACCTCAGACCCGATGGTCTCGATGTTTTAATAGAAGCTCGATTGGTTGAGGGACCTCTCCTTGTGGCGCGGCGTGAGATCGCCGGCGTTTCCGCTGAAGAGCGCGTTTAGGTCGTTACATCGCTGATGCCGACGCCGCGGTGCCCTCGGCTATCCTTATCAGCGCCTGCCACTGCTCCAGCTTGATGCTGGCGCCTCCAACAAGGGCTCCGTGAACCTCCGTAAGCGCCAAGATCTCGGCGAAGTTCTCCGGGTTCACGCTTCCCCCATACAGAATAGTGGGAGAGCCCGGGAGTTTGTAATTTGTCCAACTCTTCTGGATGAATCGATGGGTAGCGACGATATCGGTAAGCGAAGCGACCTTGCCAGTCCCGATCGCCCACACCGGCTCATACGCCAAGATGACCTTGGGGCTCAGATCGGCCGATAGGGTAGCTAATACCGGGTGAAGCTGCGCCTCAATTACTCGCTCCGTCTCACCGTTTGAACGCTCAGATTCCGTCTCGCCTACGCAAACAATCACATCCAGTCCAGCTTTTAGAGCTGCCTCGGCTCTCTTGGCGGTGGTAAGTGAGGTTTCGCCAAAATAGGCGCGGCGCTCGGAGTGCCCGGCGAGACTAAACGTCGCGCCGATATCCCTCAAGAAGAGGGGGGAGGTCTCTCCCGTGAAGGCGCCGGACTCCGCCCAGTGAACGTTTTGAGCCCCCACACTCACGCGGGAGCCTCTAAGCTCATCGACCACCACTCCAACGCTCACCATGGAGGGAGCCACCCAGACATCGGTCTTGGAGAGGTTTGTCGCGCACTCACTCACCTGACGAGCGTAAGCCCGCGCTTGTGAGGGAGCGAGGTTCATCTTCCAGTTTCCAACAAGGAGGTGTTTAGAGCGCATATATCTCTCCTGGGAGCGCCAGCGCGACGGGGGGCTCTCCTCTCATTGGCCGAGGAGGATCCTCGGCGTGTCTATAGGCTCTTCGCCACCAACTCCGCTACGTCGCACATGCGGGCGGAGAATCCCATCTCGTTGTCATACCACGAAACAACCTTGGCCATGCGTTTCTGTACTACCATGGTTGAGAGTGAGTCGACGATCGATGAGTGAGTGTCGCCAGTGTAATCAATCGAGACGAGCGGCTCATCAGAGAATCCAAGAACCCCTTTAAGGGCGTTCTCGCTCGCGCTCTTGAGGGCTCGGTTAAGGTCTTCAACCGTTACGTCCTGTGAGAGTTCCGCTACAAAGTCAACCACCGACACATCAGGTGTAGGAACTCGAACAGCGAATCCGTCCACTTTCCCCGCCAACTCAGGGATTACTAACCCTACCGCTTTCGCCGCGCCGGTAGTGGTCGGGATCATCGACATGCAAGCGGCGCGGGCCCGCCGGAGATCCTTATGGGGTAGGTCGAGGATCTGTTGATCGTTCGTATAGGAGTGGATGGTCGTCATCGTTCCCCGAATTATCCCGAAATTCTCAACGAGAACTTTAGCGATTGGAGCCAAGCAATTCGTGGTGCACGAGGCGTTGCTGATTATGTGGTGCTCAGCCGGCTTGTAAGCGGCGTGATTAACACCATACGCGAGGGTAATGTCTGGATTGGTGGCTGGAGCGGATATGATGACCTTCTTAGCGCCTCCCTGCATGTGAAGCTGCGCCTTCTCCTTAGCCGTGAAAATCCCCGTGCACTCAAGAACAATAGACGCCCCAAGGGTGGCCCATGGCAGCTTTGCGGGGTCCTTCTCGGCGGTTATCTTAATCTGCTGCCCGTCGACGATGATGCATCCGTCCCCAGCCTCAACCGTGCCGGGAAAGCGACCGTGGACTGAGTCATACTTGAGGAGGTGCGCTAGTGTTTTTGGGTCGGTAAGGTCGTTAATTGCTACGACTTTAACTGTGGTGGATCTCTTGTTTGTGAAGAGTTGTCGAAGGATGTTCCGTCCGATTCGACCAAATCCGTTAATTCCGATACCTACGGTCATGGTGAGGCTCCTTACATTGCCATTCAAAGTTTAGCGTGAAGGTTATAACCCCCTGGGTATAAAAAAGAAACATCCCCAGCCGAGACTGGTGCGAATACCTAGCTTATGGCATATTCCCCGAGATCTTTTCATCAAGGAGATAGCCCAAGTGGATCCAGTAGCAGCGGTTGAGCCCCCGAGTTTTCTTGGAATGATCGTAGGATCAGGTTTTGTTGTTCAGAGCGTTCTTATCCTATTGATTCTTCTATCAGTTTGGAGCTGGGCGATAACGATCGCCAAGACTATCCAGTTTAAGAAAGCGAAGGCTTTCTCGGATCAGTTCTCTCAGGTTTTCTGGGACAGCCGAAACTTCTCACGCATCGACGAGTCAACGAGGCGTTTAGTTGGGAGCCCTTTGGCGACCGTTTTCTCCTCTGGCTACAGGGAGCTCCTTCATACTGTGCAGGAAGCCAAAGCGCGAGCTACTCAACTCCCCTCTGACTCTGAGTCTGATCTGGGAACGATTGAGCGCGCTCTGCGCCGAGCCGAACTTGAGGAGACGCACAGACTTGAGAAAGGTGTGACCTTTCTCGCGAGTGTCGCGAGCGCCGCGCCCTTCATCGGGCTCTTTGGCACCGTGTGGGGGATCATGAACGCTTTCCACGGGATTGCTCAGGCGAAGAATTCGACCATCCAAGCGGTGGCGCCTGGAATTTCGGAGGCTCTTGTCGCCACAGCTGTAGGACTCGCCGCGGCTATTCCAGCCGCTATCGCCTACAACTACTTCGTGGCCTCAATTAGAAAATTTCGTCAGTCGATGGATAGCTTCTCAGAGGAGTTCCTCAACATCGCGCGACGTCATCTTGTGAAGTAGGGTTGCTCTCATGGCTGGTAACTTTAACGCAGATGGTGATGGACCGATCGCGGCGATCAATGTGACACCGCTGGTCGATGTTATGTTGGTGCTTCTCGTTATCTTCATGGTAACGGCGCCCATGCTTCAACAGGGTGTTGAGGTAGATCTACCAAAAGCGACCACAGCGCCCCTTAAAGGCACGTCGGAGCAGATCGTTGTGTCGCTCGATAAGAGCGGCACCATTTTTCTTGGGGCCGGTAATAAAGTAGAGCTCCCCGAGTTGGCTGATAAGGTTAAAGCCATCTTCGCGAATCGACCGGAAAACGAGCGAAAGATCTATATCAAAGGCGACTCGTCTCTCGGTTACGGGCGCATCATGGAAGTTATGGCGGCCCTACACGCGGGTGGAATAACGCAGATAGGTTTAGTCTCGGCCTCACCCGATGGTAAAGGTGCCTAGGAGGTTAGCCTAATTTGGCTCTTACCGTGACACAAACCCCTCCGGAAGAATGCTGGCGAATCGGGCTCTACTATTCGATAGGTGGACACCTGCTCCTCGTGCTGATCGCGATCTTTGGGCTCTTACCGGGATTCGGTGGTCTGCCTGACCCCGTTATTTACTCGGTCTCTATTGAGCCCGGAAAGAATCTTGGTGGTAAGTCACAGTTGGCTAAGGATGATAAGCCAAGCCCAATCTCTCCGGTCAAAAATGTAAAGGCGGATTCCGCGCCGAAGGAAGAGAAAGAGACTCCTCAGAAGGAATCTCAAAAGCCTGTCGACGATGCCGAAGTTAGCGTTGCCGACAAGAAGCCCACGCCCAAGGTAACGCCCAAGCCAACGCCCAAGGCAACGCCGAAAGCGACACCGGCGACCTCTTCCAAGCTTGACTCTAAGTCGAAAGAGAAGAGTGATGGGGACGAGGTCGATAAGCGACTGCAAGCGGCTCTGCAACGATACTTAGGCGACTCAACGGACGCTGGTGGAAAAGGCTTCGGCGCGGGGCGCGTAGGTGGTAACAGCATGGGTGGTGGAGAGGTTCGACCACCAGAGTTCTTCAAGTATAGAGACATTCTACTCGCGCGGATTAAGGAGTCGTGGCGGTGGTATGACTCCTCGGCTCCCCGGATCACGCAAATAACATTCGACATGCAAGCCGACGGCACCGCGAAGAATGTGCGGGTGCTGAAGGGGTCCGGAGACGCCAGTTTTGATGAGTCCGTTGTGCGCGCGGTGATCAAGGCGAGCCCGTTCCCCGCGCCTCCGGCAACGGTGTATGAAAAGTACTTTAAAAGCGTCACGACCACCTTCGACCCCCGTGAGTAAAACATCGGACGGCCAATCGCTTGGGAGTTTTCCCGCTCCCTTGAGTGGCGGGACCGATGTACTCCCCTTCGTCCCGCCGCGCTAGCTGTAGCTGGGTTGCGCGGACGTCTCCGGTGAGGCATGTATGGTGGTATCACCTGCACGATGCGGGGCCACGGTTGCGCCCCAAGGAAATCGCATGAAAAAGCTAGCTCTATTCGCTCTTATCACTATCGCCTCTCTCAACAACGCCGGAGCCCAGACGGACCTTTACGTGCGTGGTGCTGGACGCCTTATACCTATCGCTGTCCCGCAGCTCTGCTCTCAGACAGGAGAGGGGACGGCCGATAAGGAGCTCCCAGGGATTATCCGCAGGGATCTCGATGTTTCAGGATTCTTCGAGGTGCTTGATCCGAAAGGATACATTGAGAGCGCTGGGAAGTGTGGAGCACCTGAGAGCACCTCGTTTTCGGATTGGACGGTGATCGGGAGTGAGGGGTTGGTCAAGGGACAGGTCGCGGTGAAGGGCGACCGAATAACCGCGCAGCTCTACCTCCTTGACGTGCAGAAGCAGGCAGTGGTGTTGGCGAAGGAATACCAAGGCGATCTTTCGAAATCTCGCATGATCGCGCACCGCTTCGCGAATGATATCCTCAAATACTACACAGGAAACTCGGGTGTATTTGGTACGGAGATCGCCTTCTCCTCCCGAATAGGGCGTTTCAAAGAGCTCTTTGTGATGGACATGGACGGTAGTAACGTGCGGCAGCTCACGAACGAGCGGGGGCTCGCGATGTCCGCGTCTTGGGATCGCTCGGGTAGTCGCCTTGTCTACACCTCGTTTCGAAATCGCATTCCGGATCTCTTCCTCATGAACGTCGGATCAAAGAGCAGTCGGCAGGTGACGCGCACAACTGAGCTTGAGATCGGCGCGCACTTCATCTCCGACGATGAGATGTTAGTATCCCGCACAGAGGGGAGTGATAGCGACATCGTGATCATGTCCACCAGTGGCATCATTCAGAGGAGGCTTACGCCCCCCAATCGGGCGATCGACGTTTCTCCTGTGCCCTCTCCGGATGGTAGAGAGGTCGTTTTCTGTTCGAACCGGGGAGGGGGTCCTCAGATCTACAAGATGGGTATCGATGGCTCGAACGCCCGCCGGATCAGCTTTGTTAACTCAAACTATTGCACCTCCCCGGCGTGGGCCCCAACCGGAGATAAAATAGCGTTTGTGTGTAGAGCCGATGGAAATTTCCAGATGTTCGTGAGCGATCCGAACGGTGAGAACGTGCTCCAGTTGACGAGTTCTGGAAGCAACGAGGATCCAGATTTCTCCCCCGATGGAAGGTATCTAACCTTTTCTACTACCTATTTCGGTGGTGGGTACAACATCGCCGTGATGCGGACCGATGGGACGAGCATTAAACAGGTCTCAACGGCTCGAGGGGGTGATTTTGAGCCAACGTGGGGGCCTCTCCCGCAATAAAGCTCCTTTCGGTGAGCAAAGTCATTTCGGTTGCCCGAAGTTGCAGGTTAACTGCTTGCCATGGAAAGAGTTGTCGAGTATCAAATGCATACCGCCTTCAACAGCGTACGGGAGCACACCTGTAGTTCTAACGAGCTTAGTGAGCTTCCTCGGGTTAATTACCTGACAACTGGTGGGGTGCGGTCGGAGAAGCCTCTGGGAGATCTGTTGCAGAACCTGACCCCGAGTTATCGAGGGTGGCTGGGGTTGCAGCGTTTGAACGGGTTTTCGAGGTAGAAGGTCAGCTGATTCGGCGCCACAGTGTAGTGAGCGGTGTAAATCTGGTCTTTACATGACTTTAATCCACTTTGTGGGAGGAGATAGAGATATGCGAAGTTTGAAGGTATTAGCCGTTAGCGCTATTGCACTCATGGTAACCGGTTGTTCGTGCCGCACTAACACTGGAGATAACAACATCGGCGGTGGCGACGGTGGACCTCTTAAGGACATCCACTTCAGCTTCGATTCTTACAAGCTTGATGCTGCTGCTAAGAGCACCATCACCGCAAATGCTGCGTGGCTCAAGGAGAATTCAGGCAAGACCGTTCAGGTAGAGGGACACTGCGACGAGCGTGGAACGAATGAGTACAACATGGTGCTTGGTTCAAACCGAGCTCGCGCTGCTTCGGATGCTCTCCGTGCCGCTGGCGTTGATGGTTCAACCTTGAGCACTGTTAGTTATGGAGAGGAGCTCCCAGTAGATCCTCGCCACAATGAAGAGGCTTGGGCAAAGAATCGCCGAGCTCACTTCAAGGTGAACTAAGTTAAGTCTTGCGGTGGAAACACCGCGGATTTATATGGACCCTAGGGCGAAGGAGACTTCCCCTAGGGTCTTTTCTTTTGGTTCAGGAGAATATGAAGAGAGGTTTGCTTCTTGTCGCGCTAAGTTTGGTATCGGGGTGCGCAACGGTAGGGGTGAGTAAGGATATCGACCGGCTAGAGCGTAGCATAAGCGATCTTCGGGCACTCCAGTCTGAGCAGACCGACGCGGTTAGCTCCTTAGAGTCACAGGTGAGAGCGCTATCGGGTCGACTTGAGGAGCTCGAATTCGCGCAGAATAAGAGGTTTGGGAGCGATCTATCAGCCCTTAAAGAGGACCTCTCCTCTCTTCGTCGCAGGGTCCCGCCCCCCGCAGTGGTTCCGCTTCCTGAGTTGGAGGCTGATGAGGCATGGGCGTCGAATCTCTCAGCTGAGAGCGCTCAGGTCTTTACAGACGCTCTGAACCTTCTTCGAGAGGCCAAGTTCGCGGATGCTCTGCCTCTCCTCAAATCGGTCGTTGAGAGCGCCGCCGCGACGCCTAAGGCGGCCGTGCCCCTCTTCTGGCAGGGCGTAGCGTTTGATGGTCTTAGCGACAATCGGGGGGCTTTAAAGGCTTACTCGGAGGTTGTAGCGAGGTTCCCAAAGAGTAACCGTGCCCCTTCTGCCTTGTTCCGCCAGTCAGGGGTGTTCGTGCGTCTGGGGGACAAAAAAACGGCGACCTTAAGTCTCCGCAAACTCCTCGATGACTACCCGAAGTCCCCTGAGGCGCCGATGGCTAAAGATAAGTTAAAAGAGCTAAAGTAGGGTAGGGCTACCTCGCTGAGGGGTGGTGCATGAGCTACGAGCTTACATGGAGCGGTCTACCTTCCCACTTTTATTGAGATACCCAGCGAGTGTGCCTGATCGCCTTTGTGGTGGGGTTGTAGCGCTTGGCAACTTTGATGGTGTCCACCTCGGTCACCGACACGTGCTGAGCGCCGTTCAACAGCTAGCAGGCGGGCGCCCCGTTTCCGTGGTTTCTTTTTATCCTCATCCAGTACGGGTGCTGCGTGGTGATAACGAGCCACGAGCCCTGAGCACTCTTCGGGAGAAGCGCGAGCAGTTCGGGGGCTTGGGTGTTGATCTCGTATATGGGATCCACTTTACTAAATCTTTCTCGCAGGTGACCGCGCGGGAGTTCATCGAGCGGGTTGTTGTTGGAGCGCTCAGAGCCAAGCTCTTAGTTGTCGGAGAGGACGTCGCCATAGGTCACCGGCGCGAGGGTAACCTTGAATACCTCCGTGGTGAGCTTCCTAAGTATGGAGTTGCCCTACACGTTGTTCCAACACTGAAGTTAGACGGTGAGCGCCCGAGCTCGAGGCGCATTCGGCAGCTCCTTTTAGATGGTGATGTGCGGCGGGCGCGCGACTTGATTGGCGCTCCCTTCGCCGTGTCGGCGCGAGTGGGGCATGGTGATAAGCGTGGACAGAAGATCGGATTTCCAACCGCGAATGTGATGACTGGGGGGAGGCTCCTTCCCAAAAGAGGTGTGTATGCCTGCAAGGTAGAGATCAGCGGCGAGACCTTTGACGGTGTGGCGAATATAGGCGTCAGGCCCACATTTAATGGGACCGGAGAGCGCCTAGAGGCGCATATCCTCAACACGACGCTTGGAAGCCTATACGGAAAGCGATTGCGCGTGAGCTTTGTCGAACGATTGCGCGATGAGCTAAAGTTCGATTCCATGTCTGAGCTCAGGGATCAGATCGCGCGAGACATTAAAGACGCAGAAAGGGCACTACGCCATGGCGGATGATCTCCACATTTTTGAGCATAGCGGCGCGGAGAATCGATTGGATCGAATACTAGTGGAGCACCTCTCCCATACGGGGGCCCCGAGTCGTTCGCAGATTGAGCGGTGGATAGAGCAGGGCGCGGTCTTTATCGCCGGGAAGGTGGTGACCAAGCCAGCATTCAAAGTATCTCCTGGCTCTCGAATTGAGCTCCGGATACCAAAGGCCGCGAGCTCACACCTTACTCCCTTTGACTTCCCTCTTGATGTCCTATTCGAGGATGAGCACCTGATCGTGCTCAACAAGCCGGCCGGTATCTCAATGCACCCTGGCGCTGGTAATCCCGATAACTCCATCGCCAACGCGGTTATTGCCCACGTGGGAAAAGGGCAGGGGGCCGTTGGAGAGCTGGATCGCCCTGGAATAGTGCACCGGCTCGATAAGGATACAACCGGAGTGGTTGTTATCGCCAAGTCGACGCCGGTTCATGCCGCTCTTTCGAAGCAGTTTGCGGAGCGGAGTGTTGGACGCGGCTACTACGCGCTGGTTTATTCGACCCCACGCGCCGTGCGGACGATACAAGCGAGCGATGAGGGAGAGGTGAGCGCGCCGATCGGACGACACCCAACCAATCGAAAGATCATGGCGATATCGGAACGTGGGCGTGCGGCGATTACCACGTGGCGCGTTGTCGAAAGGTTCCCCCACGGAACTCTCCTTGAGTGTCGATTAAGGACTGGACGTACTCACCAGATCAGGGTTCACATGAACCATATCGGTTCTCCAGTGATAGGGGACCGCTCTTACGGAGATTTCTCAAATTTGCCCAAACCCCTCAGAGACGCCGCCACGCTACTGGGTAGACAAGCCCTGCACGCGGCTTCCCTCGCGTTCACACACCCCGTGACGGGAGCGAGACTCTCCTTTTCAGCGCCTCTTCCAAGTGACTTCGAGGGGCTGATGACCCTCTTTCGCGACTGGAGGGGCACGGCCGTGTGATAAGGGAGACGGATTCCCGCTTCTCATTTCTCTCCTACAACGCACTCTCCCTCCTTGTGTATCGTCCCTGGTGGGAGGAGGGAATCGTTCATGGGATGACCCTGAGTGATCGCTCCTTTGGCGGGGAGGCTCTCTATCTTGAGGCGAAAGAGTTGTGTCGGGCGGTGGGGGCGGATCTCCTGGTGGCTCTAAAGCAAACCCATGGTGATAGGGTCTTTGACGCTCGGGTCGAAGTTGTAGGCCGAGAGATCAGTAACGATCAGGGGAGTTGTGTTCAAGTTGGGCAGTGCGACGCGATTCTAATCCCCCACAAAAAAAATCTCTCCGCCAAGGTCCTGGTCTATGGCGTAACGACCGCCGATTGTGTCCCAGTTGTTATTCGTGGCGAGGAGGAGTGGGCGCTGGTGCACGCTGGATGGAGAGGTTTGGCTAATGGTATCATCAAGAAAGTGGCGAGCACGTTTGGTGTTATCAGGGAGGTCGCGATCTTTCCTTGCGCTGGAGGCGAGAGATACGAGGTTGGGAAGGAGGTTTTGGAGGCTATAGGAGCGTCCGCAAGCTACAAGAATGCTGTTAATGGAAAATTTCTCCTCAATACAGCAGAGACCGCCAGGAACCAGTTAGTAGAGTTTGTGGCCGGAGATCGCGTAGCCGTTTCGGGGATATGCACGATCTCAGACCGTCGTTTTCACTCTCACCGCCGGGATGGACTCGTGGCAGGGCGATCCCTCACCTTTTGGACGCCAACCAAGCGATAATGAAAAGCGCTCTCTACGTTTGAAAATTTCTGGTACCATTACACATACAATTACATCAACGAGGCATAGATAGGTATGGAATCAGGGGATCGCGACTTAATTCAGAGGGCGATGCAAAATAATTTTGAGTTGCGCAAGCTCTATGACCAGCACAAAGAGCTCGACGAGAAGCTGAGAAAGTTTAGTCGCCAAGCGTTTCTCACCGCCGCTGAGCAGAGTGAGGAGAGGCGGCTGAAGGAGTTGAAGCTACGCGGGTTGGAAAAGATGCTCAAGTTGGCCGCTGGATAAGGCCCAACTTAATGGACTTAATGGTGCGACTTGCGACTTAATGGTGCAGGCCAACTAATTGAGGTGTTATGGAAGGTATTCCTGTAGGCGCAGAGGCGAACGCGCCGAGCTCGATCCTCTTCAAGCTGAAGAAACGGAGAGTGACTATAGACGGGAGTTCCGCAGGAGTAGTTGGGGTTGGGCCGCGTGCATAAAGAGAATCTACGAGGTGGATCCTCTCGAGTGCCCCAGGTGCAAGGCGCAGATGCGTATTATCGCCTTCATCCAAGACGAGCTGGACTTAATGGTGCAGGCCAACTAATTGAAGCGACACTGATTACCCTAACTAACCACTCGTTGGACCGTAGTTGTGATGAATCAGGAGTTAGTCTCCTCCGGCCCCATACCGAATGAGGCGTCGGTCAGGAGGTAATTTGACTGCAAAGAGAGGGGGAAATTCGTGCCTCAGTCGAAGGGGTGCCATAAGTGCAACCTCGCACCACCAGCGACAAGCATCAGATTGCATTGCACAATCGGGGGATAGGAGGTTTGAAGCACTCAGGCGGCCAAGGCGGATCCCGATAGCCTTGCTTCATAAGCCGGTAGCACTCAGAACACTGCCTGACGAATTGTCCGAATGCATTAAGGAATGCCCAGCGAAGCTCTTTACTGGAAGAGTACATGAATACCTTTCTTTCCTTCTTTCGAGGGGTGTACGAGTCGTCCACCACAAATCCCTCAAGGCGACGGCTGGGGGCTCTCTTTGTAGCCAATCTTGATTCCTCCTGTCTAACCTCGGAGATGATTCGTTGACGGATCTTCTCGATTTCGGCGGGGCTCACAATCTTAAACGCCTCAAGCCATTTAAAGGGCATCACGCGAATGACGTTGCGTTGGCGGGAGGAGGCTTTTTGCTTGATCATGTTGATCAGATTGCGCTCTTCAGAGAGGGATGGATTCCCTTGCGCGAGAGGTTCAATGTCAGTTGCAAATATCCAGGGAACCTCCTTTTCGATCGTTGCATTAACATCGGGAGGAGCTGAGATGAACTCCCTCCAGGTGTTGCACCCCGTGTACTCATCAATCGATTTAGAGAGCCCCGCTCGGAGGGGATTTAGGTAGGTGTAGACCACTCGCGCAATAGCCCCTTCAAGGTCTAGAACCTCTCCGATAGTGGTTCTGTTATCCCAGAGGCTTAGTTGTGAGATCCCAAGGAGACGCTTGAGGAAATCAGTCAGGCGTTTCTTGAGGCGTTCATGGAAATGAGTAAGAGCGGTGCAATCCAGAGAGAATAACTGCATATGCACATGGTTACTCATCCAGAGGTAGCCGCAAACTACTACCCCCTCAGAGGCAAGGAGCCGTCCAAGGATACTCTCAATCAGAAGGGTCGTCAGGGCGCGGGCCGGAAGAGGGAGCCCCCGGAGGGACCGAAAGCACAAATCGTACATCTTCTTACTTCGGAGCATCCTTCGTCGCCGCATCGTCCCTCATAATCGGGCACCTCCGCTCAAAAGTTTCCATTCAATCCGCAGAAAGTTGGGGTGTACCAGTGATGGATGCGAGAACACGGTTAGCGAAGGCTTCCTCGATTTCTTTGAGTTCTAACTCCCCGAACCTAGTGAAGACGCTGTCCCTCCAGTATCCGTCAGCAAGGAGCCCGTGCAGGTGCGGATGATAGTTTAGAGCCTCGCCAGCAGTCTGCACAGTAAAGATAGCGGCGAGTTCGCGCTCATCAATACCCAACACATGGGAGAGCGCCCCCCAAGCCGCCCGAATCAGGATGGAGTACGGTTTAAAAAAACCTGCTTGAAGCCCGAAATTTGAGTAGCAGGGCTGGTTTGCTATAGTGTGAGAGCATTATGAAAACCAATCTTTCCTCTAAAGAAAAATCAACAGCCGATAATGCTGGAGCAGACACAAGTTTTTCTTTTCCTAAGAGAATATCTTCGCTCTACGTAGCCGTAGCGGCGCCACCTAAGATCGAAATGCATGAAGGGATCTTCGTCGCGCGAGATGATCTCATCCCAGGAGGGACTAAGAGCCGCTATGTCCTTAAGCTTTTTGAAAGCGTTGAGCATCTTGTGTATCCGTCCTATACTTGGGGTGGCGCGCAAGTGGCGTTGGCACATTGTGCGCGAGCAACTGGCAAGAAGGCGACACTTTTTGTTCCAGAGCGAAAAGGCTTGAGTGAAAAAACTCTAAGTGCGGTTGAAATTGGCCAATGTGATCTCTCTGAGTATAAAGAGCTCGAGAAGGGCATGCGTCTTCACTCCGGGCGATACATCGATGTCGTGCAAGTGCCCATGGGATTTCTTAATGTGCTTCAGTCTAGGGCTAGGCACTATGCAGAAGCTCTTTGCGCTGATTATCTTGAAGTTGGCGCAAAGTCCGCAGGAGCTGAGGAGGCCATCGCGAGCACTGCGCGTCAAATTGAAAGTATTCATGGACCTTTCAACGAGGTTTGGTCAGTCGCGGGCAGCGGAACTTTAAGTCGGGGATTACAGCAAGGTTTTATATCCTCGAAAATTTTTACTGTTCAGGCAGGGATGGAGCTCGAGACTCCTGGTCGAGCTGAAATAATCAAGGTAAAAGCAAAGCTCGATCGCCAGGAAAGAAAAGAAGCGCCATTTCCTTCGTGCGCGCACTATGATCGAAAGGCCTGGTTTGCCTGTTTAGAAGCATTTAAGGAGCGAGGTGCAAAGGCAGAGAAAATTCTTTTCTGGAATGTAATGGGTTAAAGAGCGGGCAGTTTCGTCTGCGGCTTTTTTTCTTTCAAAGGTACCACCCATTTCCACCACTGGAGAGGGGCTACTTTTCTCTGCGACTCCCTCTCCTTGCGATTAAGGCTTTTGGCCGGTAGGTCCCCTGTATTAACAGCTGGTTGGTTGCACGGGAGCACGACTGTTGGACTCTTTATAGAGTAGCCGCGCTAGAATGTCACTTACCTTTCGCGAGTCTGTAACGGGAAGTGTGTATGAGATTTAAGAGTAACCCAAGGATCCGCTCGCGAGCACGACTAAGTCCGCCGTTATTCGTGGATATCGTAGCGGTGCGAATCTTTTGATTGGTGCGTCCAACCAGAAAGCCGATCCCTCCGTTATCAACCGCTCGGCTAGCGAGCTCGTTTAAGCTCGATCGAAGAGAGTAGCCGCTTAGTCGCTGCTGAATGCCAAGCCAAACGATCATGGCAAATGAGAAAAGTCCTTGTTCCCCCCGAATATCGTACCCGTTGCGCGATGATAAATACTCGTCGCAAACTGCAATAAACTTCTCTTCAAGTGATCTCATATTGCCGTCTCCCGTTTCAGTCTCATCACTTAAACTGATCGAACAACGACTACCTTGCAACCGTTTAAAAATGTTGGATCATTTCGATCGCTTACACGGCTCGCGCAGTGACATTCTAGCCCCCCTAGAATGTCACTTACCTTTCGCCCTCTTGACTCTTTTGCACGATGCCCGCGGACGGGTATTTGTCTCTTGGATATTTGACGACGCGAGGATACGAGCGCTCCTTTGAGCGCACTGGTAGTTTGTTC